>OGXX01000144.1_pt1 | contig 71882 bp, 55 predicted proteins | sample 1576301 | NCBI WGS metagenome assembly OGXX01 (sample SAMEA3541469, study PRJEB24748) | human gut metagenome | biome: human gut; feature: human-associated habitat; material: faeces | place: China | collected 2012
GATTCAAACCTGTAACCTTCTGATCCGTAGTCAGATGCTCTATTCAGTTGAGCTAAGGAGCCATGCGCGGCTTCGCGTTTGCGGTTGCAAAGGTAAGACAATTTCCGATACCCACCAAATATTTTCAAAAATATTTTCAGGAGGAATATAGCGGCTCTGTTAATAGATTATAAAAGACAGTTTGACGCCCGGAATTTTTCTTAACTTTACGCCACTTAATGTGTTAATATGAGTAAACATCTTTAACACAACAACTAATTGCAACATTATGAGCGACGTTAACAACAGCGAAAAATCAGCAAGAACATTACGTACGATATTCGGGCTGATAATGATCATAGTATATGTAGGGATGGGCATTCTCCTTCTGTGCGGATTCTTTGACTGGACCAAAGGTGATTGGGGCTGCCTACGTTGGGGAGGCGGATCGCTACTGGTAGTATACGGCCTATGGCGTGCCTACCGCCAGTTCAAGGGCATAGACTCAAACGTATGACCACCAACCATATTCCAAAACTTACCGTCGGTTTGACCCATCGAATCATGAAGTATACTTTAACAAAGGCCGTCGTGGCCATTTCGGTCATGATGGCCTCAGTCATGACATCATGTGACAAAAAAGTCAGCAACACGAGCACGTCAGGCATAGGCAGCATAGTGTGTGACGCGAGTTTCGAGAACATAATGCAACAGGAGATAGATGTGTTTGAATACATCTATCCCAATGCATCCATAATACCCTATTATGTGGATGAGCATTCAGCCATAGATTCGCTTTTGGACCTAAAGACCAAGGCGATAGTGATCACACGTGAACTCACGCCGAAGGAAGTGGACTTCCTCAAAAGCAAAGGGAAAAACGTAAGGCAGAAAAAAATAGCCGTTGATGCACTGGCACTGATAGTCAACCCGGCCAATGATGTAACAGTTCTGTCAAAAAAAGAGATTGCCCAGATACTGTCAGGCGAACTGACCCGGTGGGACGAGGTCGACGTGCAGTCGCAGAAGCTCGGCAACATAGAGGTGGTGTTTGACCATCAGGGTTCAAGCACGGTGCAGTATATGCGTGATTCACTGCTTGACGGACGCGATTTCGGGCCGAATGTATTCGCCCAGAAAACCCCTGCTGATGTGTTCAAGGCTGTAGCGGCAAACAAAAACGCCATAGGCGTGATAGGTGTGAGCTGGATCAGCTCGGATCTCGGAGCACGCGAACTGACACGTGAGGAACTGGCAGCTGCCAGCGAGGCCAACGACACCACTGTCACGGCATTCGACCCCTCGGTGAAAGTGCTGAAAGTGCGCGGCAACAATGAGGTAACAGCCTACAAACCCTATCAGGCCCAGATATTCGACGGGTCCTACCCTCTTTTCCGTTCGGTATATATGATAAATACAGCCGCCGGCGGAAGCATTGTGCAGGGTTTCTTCAGCTTCGTGACCTCATTCCGTGGCCAAAAACTGATACAGATGACAGGTATTCTGCCGGCCACCGTATCACCGCGCATGGTAAGCCTCGAATAAGCGTCTAAACCTTTTTATTATGCCAAGGTCAAATAAACAGGCAAAAACTACGTTACTACATATAAAATATAAGCAATAAAAATAACCCCATAAATTCAGTAAACCATCACAGACATGAAAGTTAAAGTTTTCCTCTCCATGATGTTAGGTTGCGCCATGAGCGTTATGGCACAGGGCGGCTATCAGGACGGCGTTGACTACTACAAGGCCGGTCATTATGAGGACGCCAAGGAAATCCTCGAAAAAACCATAGGCAACCCTGCCACCGACCAGGGCATAGCCAACTATTATCTCGGAGCCATAGCCCTCCACAACGGTGACAAGACCTCGGCTCTCGCTTTCTTCGACAAAGGCATAGCAGCCAATCCCGACTGTGGACTAAACTACATAGGCAAGGGTGAGATCGAACTCTCCAACGGCAACAAATCCGCTGCCGAGAAACTTTTCAACCAAGGCATCAAGACCAATTCCAAGAATGGCGCCCTTTATGCCGAAGTGGCCCGTGCATATTTCAACATCAATCCTGTAACCTATGCCAAGGACATAACCAAATACATTGAAAAAGCCGACAAAGTGGCCAAGTTCAAGGAACCGGCAGTGTTCGTGCTCCGCGGCGACATCACAACCAACAATCCCGGTGATGCTGCAGGACAATATGAAACAGCCATTGTGACAGCACAGGAAGCAGGCCTTCCCGTAAGCCCCGAGGCTTATGTGAAATATGCCAACGTGTATTTCCGCGTCAATCCCAAATTCGCCATCAACAAACTCGAGGAGCTCAATGCGGCAATGCCCACCTCTGCCCTCGCCCAGCGCGAACTTGCCGAGAAATACTATGACAACAACCAGCTCACCATGGCTGCCGAGCAGTATGCGAAGTACATGAACAACCCCAACCACTTCCAGAAAGACGAGCAGCGCTTCTCAGGCCTGTTGTTCTTCGGCAAGAAATATGACCAGTCGCTCGACATAGCCCGCAAGGTTCTTGCCAAGGATCCCGACAACTTCTACATGCAGCGTATGGTTATGTACAACCTCGAGGCTCTCAAACGTTATGAAGAGGCACTCCCCGCAGCCGAGAAGTTCTTCAAGACAGCACCTGCCGACAAGCAGAACTTCAAGGATTACGACACCTATGGAGCTATCCTTACCGCCCTCAACCGTGCGCCCGAAGCCGTGGCTGTATATGAGAAAGCCATCACGCTGTATCCTGACAAAACCGAACTTCTTCCGGCTCTGTCAAGCGCCTACACCGATGCAGAGCAGCATGACAAAGCAGCCTCCACAATGCAGAAATTCATTGAGATAGGCAATCCTACAACCAACGACTACTATATCCTCGCCCGCCGCTATATGAACTACGGCCTGTCGTTGCCCGAAGGCTCGCCCGAACGTGCCGCAGCAGCCGACGAAGGCATAAAGGCTGTTGACATCGCCATAGCAAAAGCCCCGAGCAACGGTACTCTTTACCGCACCAAAGCCCAGCTCTTCCAGGTAAAGGACGGAGAGCCCAATGCCGGAGCCGCAGATGCCTACACCGAGATGATGAACGCTTACGACAAAGCCGGTCAGGCTGCCGAACGTACCGACGCTTACAAAGCAGCATATATGTATCTCGGCATGTACTATGCAAAGACTCAGGACATGGCCAAGGCACGCGACGCATATGAGAAAGTGCTCGAGCTCGACCCCACCAACGACGATCTCCGCAACTATCTCAAGACTCTTAAATAATCGCCACCGGAATATTCCATTCTAAAGATGAGGGACATAGCGCACGCTGTGCCCCTCATTTCCATAAACATCACATCTGCATAAATTAATAAACCTGACATCAGATGATAGAATACATACGCGGAAAAGTAGTGACACTGCAACCTACCGATGTGGTAATAGAGACAGCTTCGGGTGTGGCATATATAATGAGCATATCGCTGTTCACCTATTCGGCTCTTGAAGGTGTCACCGAGACACGGCTCCTCACCCACGAAGTGCTCCGCGACGATGCCCGCCAGCTCTATGGTTTCGCCGACGAAAGGGAACGATCGCTGTTCCGTCAGCTCATAGGAGTGAGCGGTGTGGGGGCTGCCACAGCGCGGATGATCCTTTCGGCTATCGCACCTGACCGGCTGGAAGGAGTGATAACTTCGGGCGACACCCGCACACTCAAAAGTGTTAAAGGTGTGGGGGCCCGTACTGCCGAACGCATAATAGTTGACTTGCATGATAAAATAAAAGCTGCTGACACTCCGTTATTATCATTAGCCGACAATGCCGGTGAAGTGTTTGACGAGGCTCTTGCAGCGCTGCTTATCTTAGGTTACCAGAAATCTGCGGCCCAGAAAGCCCTCGACAAAATCTTCAAGGCATCGCCCGGCATAAAGGTAGAGCAGGCAATCAAGCAGGCTCTGTCGATGATGTAGGTGTCAGATGAATAGAAAAATACAGCGCAAATCCATTCTGTTGTGCGTGGCTGCCGGCGTCATGGCGACATTGGCGGCCATTGTTGCGCCTGTATTCGCCCAATACCGCCAGTCCACCCTGACCCCTCCGGCCCCACCGCCACTGCCCGTTGGGCCCACCACGCCCGCCGATTCGGCCATGCTTCCGTTTCCGGTAGGCTACACTGTGCCGGCTTCGATTGACAATCTGCTCTATGATGAATATGCCGCGGATCTCGCCACTCCGTCGAACATAACCACCCAGGCGGAATATGATCCGGCCACGGGATGCTACATCATACATACACGTGTGGGCGACATGGACATAGCCACTCCTTTTATCCTCACACCCGGACAGTATAACGACTGGCAGACACGGCAGTCGATGCTTGACTATTACCGCAAACGCAATGCCGACCTTCTGGAGAACAAGGACAAGCAGCCGTTTGACATTTTCGACATGAATTTCGCCCTCGGCCCGTTGGAAAAAATTTTCGGCCCGGGCGGTGTGTCCCTCAAACTTCAGGGATCGGTACAGCTCAAATTAGGCATAAAGAGCAACTTCACCGACAATCCGGCCCTGTCACTGACAGCGCGGCGCAAAACATATTTCGATTTCGAACAGAAAATACAGGCCACAGTGAACGCATCGGTAGGCAACCGGCTCAAATTCAACATGACCTACAACACTGACGCCACATTCGATTTCGACTCCAAGAACATAAAACTCCAATATGAAGGGGAAGAGGACGATATAGTGAAATCCATCGAGGCCGGTAACGTGAGCATGACTACCGGATCGTCGCTTATCCGCGGCTCCACGGCTCTGTTCGGTATCAAAAGCCAGCTGCAGTTCGGCAAACTCACTGCCACGGCACTTATATCGCAGCAAAATTCACAGTCGCAGTCAGTATCCACCAAAGGTGGCGCCCAAACCACCAAATTCTCTGTAAACGTGGACGATTACGACCAGAACCGCCACTTTTTCCTGGCACATTTCTTCCGCGACAATTACGACCAGTTCGCATCCCGCCTGCCATACGTGTCATCCGGGGTGCAGGTAACGCGCATGGAGGTATGGATCACCAACAAAGGATCCAACTACGAACAGAGCCGCAATCTTGTGGCATTCATGGACCTCGGAGAGAACAGTGTGCTCGCCAACCGTTACTGGCAGCCCAACCCTACGCTTCCTAATCCGGCCAACAACAGCAACAACCTGCTTTCCACCATAAAGGACCAGTATCCCGACGCCCGAAACATCAACCTCGTGACTCAGGCGCTTGCACCTCTCGACGCCTACGGAATTGAAGGAGGGCGCGACTTCGAAAAGGTTGAGAGTGCCCGGTTGCTCTCATCGTCGGAATATTCCTTTAACCCGACACTCGGCTATATATCGCTCAAATCGGCCCTCAACTCCGATGAGGTGCTCGGTGTGGCATTTGAATATACCTATAACGGACAGGTGTTCCAGGTAGGTGAATTTTCCGGCGACATCACCACCACCGATAAAGCCCTGTATGTGAAAATGCTCAAGGGCACAACGATTTCACCCTCCCTCCCCATGTGGGACCTCATGATGAAAAACGTTTATTCGCTCGGAGCATATCAGGTACAGAAGCAGCGCTTCAAACTCAACATCAAATATCTGTCAGACACCACGGGTACTGAGATAAACTATCTTCCCGTGCCTGGGATCAACAACCAACCGTTGCTTCAGGTCATGAATCTCGACCGCATCGACTCCAACGAATCCTCCAACCCCGACGGCTTCTTCGATTTCATAGAAGGCTATACGATCCAGTCGGCCACCGGACGTGTGATATTCCCTGTAGTTGAACCTTTCGGCTCACACCTTGCCTCCAAGATCAACAACGACGCCCTCGCCAAGCAGTACTGCTATCCCGAGCTATATGACTCCACCCTTGTAGTGGCGCGCCAGTTTGCCGACCGCAACAAATTCATACTCACCGGTGAGTATCAGGCTTCGTCAGGCTCACAGATCAGGCTTAACGCCATGAATGTGCCCCGGGGATCAGTGGTGGTGACTGCCGGAGGTGTGACTCTTGTGGAAAACAGCGACTATACCGTGGACTACTCCATGGGCATAGTCACCATAACAAACCAAAGTATAATCGACTCAGGCCAAAGCATAAACGTGACCTTGGAAAACCAGTCGATGTTCTCTACCCAGCGCAAGACACTTCTCGGACTTGACCTCAACTATAAGTTCAACAAGAATTTCAACATCGGGGCCACGCTTATGCACTTCTCCGAAAAAGCCCTTACTGAAAAGGTCAATATCGGCAACGAAGTGATAACCAACACCATGTGGGGCCTAAACTTCAATTACCGCACTGATTTCCAATGGCTCACACGCCTGCTCAATAAAATACCCACGGTGAATGCCACCCAGCCCTCGTCGCTGAGCATACAGGGAGAGTTCGCCCAGCTCATACCCGCCAAACAAAAATCAGGGTCAAGCAAAGGCAGTTCGTATATCGACGATTTCGAAACCAGCCAGACCGGAATAGACCTCCGTTCGCCATACTCATGGTCGCTCGCCTCAACCCCTTATGAACCGGGCCCAAAAGCCATGTTCCCCGAAGCGGCGTTAAGCAATAACATTGATTACGGCAAGAACCGTGCGTTGCTCAACTGGTATTATATCGACCGCCTGTTCACACAGAAAAACTCCTCCATGGCTCCCGGCTACATCAAGAACGACCTTGAAATGCAGTCGAACCCCTATATCCGCGAGATAACATCGCAGGAAATATTTCCGGGCCGCGATCTCAATTACGGAGAATCCTCGACCATACAGACGCTCAATCTCTCATATTACCCTAACGAACGCGGCCCCTATAACCTCGACGCCACGGATATCGACGACAGCGGCAACCTCCTCAATCCCGAAAAACGCTGGGGCGGAATAATGCGCAAACTGGAAACCACCAATTTCGATCAGGCCAATATCGAATATGTGCAGTTCTGGCTTCTGAATCCGTTCCTTGATCCTGACAACCCCAACTTCGACGGTGGCGATCTCTATCTCAACTTCGGCGAGATCAGTGAGGACATTCTCAAGGACGGCATGAAAAGTTATGAGAACGGCATACCTTACGACGGCAACGACCAATGGATGCAAACCACTGTGTGGGGACGGGTGTCAACACAGAATTCGCTTAACTATGCTTTCGACAACAACGCCGGTGCCCGCAAAGTGCAGGACGTGGGTCTTGACGGACTGAAGAATGACGACGAATTCACATTCGACACCTACCGCGACTATGTGGAAGCTCTGCGCACCAAGCTCTCTCCCTCGGCTATTGCCGAAATGGAAAATGACCCCGCATCGCCTCTCAACGACCCTGCGGGCGACAACTACCACTTCTACCGCGGCCATGATTATGACGAACGTCGCCTCGGGATCCTCGAACGCTATAAACGTTACAACGGTGTGGAAGGCAACTCACTTTCGCCCGAGGATGCCGACGAAGCCCTTTACCAGTCGTCACGCAACCTACCCGATGTGGAGGACATAAACCAGGACAACACGCTGAACGAATACGAACGTTATTTCCAGTATAAAGTATCCATACGTCCGGAAGATCTTGTTGTAGGCCGCAACTTCATTACGGACAAACAGGTGTCGCTTGTGCGCACCCGCAACGGCAAGGATCAGGAAGTGGAATGGTATCAGTTCAAGATACCCTTGCGCGACTATGAGAGGGTGGTAGGATCAATATCCGACTTCTCCACCATACGTTTCGCCCGTATGTTCATGACCGGATTCCGTCAGACCACACACCTGCGCTTCGCCACTCTCGAACTTGTGAGAGGCGAGTGGCGTCCCTATGAATTCAATCTCAACAACCGCAACGACACACCGGCCGAAGGCCAGCTTGACATATCGGTGGTCAACATAGAGGAGAACTCGGCCCGGCAGCCGGTCAACTATGTGCTTCCTCCGGGAGTGTCACGTGCCACTGATCCGGGCCAGTCACAGATAACCCAGCTCAACGAACAGTCAATGTCGCTGAAAGTCACCGGACTGCAACCGGGCGACGGACGCGGTGTATACCGTAACACGTCAACCGACCTGCGCAACTACAAGCGCCTCCAGATGTGGGTGCATGCCGAGAAACTGATCGATGACATGACAGGACTGCGCGACGGCGACCTGTCGGTATTCGTGCGTCTCGGCTCTGATGTCAAGAACAACTACTACGAGTATGAGGTTCCCCTTGAACTTACTCCCGCCGGCCACTATGACCCATACAGCGAGCCTGACAAATACATAGTATGGCCCGAAGAGAACCGTGTGAACTTCCGCCTCCAGACCCTCGTAAACCTGAAAAAGGAGCGTAACATAGAGAAAGGACGTGAGGGCAGCGGTGTAGGCTTCGCCACACTCTACACAGGCCGTGACCCTGACGACGAACGCAACCGTATAGCTGTGATAGGCAACCCTACCCTCAGCGATGTGAGGGTGATCCTTGTGGGTGTGCGCAACAACAGCTCAACAGTCAAGGACGGAACAGTGTGGGTAAATGAGCTTAAAGTAACCGATTTCGACAATGCCGGAGGCTGGGCCGCAAAACTCAATGCCAATCTGGCCCTCAGCGATATCGCTACCGTCAACTTCGGCACCCATATAGAGAAAGCCGGCTTCGGAGGTGTCGATCAGGGATTGAACAGCCGCCGCATGGACGATTACCAGCAATACACCGTGGCCGTGCAGGGCGACGTGGGCCGCTTCCTCCCGGAAAAGGTGAAAATGCGTGCTCCCGTGTTCTATTCGTACACTAAGGAGACCACAACCCCTAAATACAACCCTCTTGATCAGGATGTGCTGCTCAAGGACGCGCTTGACGAAGCCCCCACCAAACATGACAGGGATTCCATATCCTCGTATGCCATCACAGAGCTCCGTCAACAGAGCTTCTCGCTGTCAGGCTTCAAATTCGACATTCAGAGCGCCACTCCCAAGCCCTGGGATCCCGCCAACTTCACCTTCAACTTCTCGTTCAACAAACAGCAACGCAACGACCCGACTACCGAATACGAATATACCAACGACTACCGCGGTTCATTCCAGTATTCCTACACACCCTACAACAAGGGGGTGAAACCGTTCGGATGGATAAAAAGCAAGTCCAAGCATTTGAAATTCCTCAAGGAATGGGAATTCAACTATCTGCCGGCCAACATAGGCTTCCTCACCACCATGTCGCGCTACTATTACGAGGAGCAGACACGCAGTGAGATAGACCAAATGTTCCAGCTCCCCGTGGCTGTGTCGAAAAACTTCATATGGGACCGCCAGTTCAACATATCGTGGAACATAACCAAGCAGCTTAACCTGAGCCTCACCACCAACACTTCCGCACGCATAGAGGAAACAGTGGGTGCGGTCAACCGCAAGCTGTTCCCCGACAAATACCGCGAATGGAAGGACACTGTTTGGCAAAGCATACTCCATATGGGTACGCCGTGGGCCTATAACCAGACCTTCGTGGCCACTTACCGCGCGCCGTTCAACAAAATGCCGGTGCTTGACTTCCTTACCGCCAACGTGACCTACAACGCCACCTACCGCTGGGACCGCGGCGCCGAGATTGATGGTCTCAAACTCGGCAATTCCATCAACAATCAGGCCGTGTGGAATGTCGACGGCCGTGTCAACTTCGAAACGATCTACAACAAATCAAAATATCTCAAGGAGATAAACAAACGGTTTGCCAACACACGCAAGTCAAACGCGCCTCCCAAGAAACCGAAAAAGTTCGAACGCAACTATGCGCTCAAGGAGGATACTACCCTGACCATACGCCACAACCTGCGCACAAAGAAAATCAAAATAACGGCGGCTAATGTTACCGACAACACTCCCGTGCCTGTAAAATACAAAGTCATAGATCCCAACTCGGTGGAGATCCTGACGCGCGGCAACCAGACGCTTAAATTCACAATCAACGAAGTGCTCAAAGAGGACCGCTCCTTCTGGCAGGAAGTGGCACAGTACGGCCTGCGCTTCCTCATGAGCCCCCGCACACTCAGTGTGAAATGGCGCAATACACGCACCACATCGCTACCGCTTTTCAGCCCCAACATAGGCGACATATTCGGCCAGACAACTGCATGGGGCCCCATGGCGCCGGGACTGGATTTCGCGTTCGGGTTCACCGACGAGGACTATATCTACAAGGCCAAGGACCGCGGATGGCTTATGACAGAAACCGGACAGACCTCCCCTGCCCTGTATTCACACGCCAATGAACTTAACATCGAACTTAATCTGGAACTGTTCAAGGGCTTTAAGGTGCAGCTGACCACCAACCGCACCGACAACCGCTCAAAGCAGATACAGTTCATGTACACCGACATGCCTGTGACATATTCGGGATCCTATACCAAGACCCATTGCGCCATAAGCACTGCATTCGCATCCTACAATGCCAAGGACGGCTATCACAGCGATGCGTTCGACAAATTCCTGTCCAACATACCTGTGATACGGCAGCGTTTCGAGGACCGTTTCACCGGTCTTACCTACCCCACATCAGGCTTTATGGACGGCAACATAAATGCCGGTCAGGTGTTCAATCCCGAAGTGGGAGGGGTATCGGCCACAAGCTCTGATGTGCTCGTGCCGGCTTTCATCTCCGCTTATACCGGAACGGATCCTAACAAACAGTATCTCGATCCGTTCCCCTCATTCGCCCACGTGCTTCCCAACTGGCGTGTGACCTACGACGGCTTCATAAATCTCGGCAACATGCGCAACATCTTCAAGTCGTTCACCCTAAGCCACGCCTACCAGTGCACCTATTCGGTAGGGTCGTATTCATCCTACCTCAACTGGATTCAGGCCGACGGTTCAAAACTCGGCTTCACCCTCGACGAACTGACAGGTCAGCCCATACCATCGTCGCCCTACAATATCTCGTCAGTGGCTATAACCGAGAAATTCGCACCTCTGATAGGTGCGTCCGTAACTCTCAAAAATGAAATAACATTCAATGCCGAATACCGCAACCAGCGCACTCTTACCCTCAACACCTCAGCCGGGCAGATAGTGGAGGCCACAGGCTACGGCATAGTGGTCGGTGCCGGTTATAAGATCGCCAATTTCAATTCTGTAATCAAATGGGGAGGAACCCAGACCGGTGTGTCAAACGATCTCACACTCAATGCCGACTTCTCCCTCAACCAAACGCAGGCTCTTATACGACGCATCGAGAGTAACTACACGCAGGCCACAAGCGGCACACGCACAATCGGCATAAATTTCACTGCCAATTATCAGCTTTCAAGGCGCCTTACACTCGGACTGTTCTTCGACCATCAGATCAACACCCCGATTGTGTCCTCCACAGCCTACCCCACTACCAACTCCTCCTACGGCCTTTCGGTCAACCTCAATCTCTCACGCTAATGGATATAAAAGCACCATTGGCCGAACGGCTTCGTCCGGCCACCATCGATGACTATATAGGGCAGACACATCTTGTGGGCCAGGGAGCGGTGTTGCGCCGCATGATAGAAACCGGCAACGTAGCTTCATTTATCCTGTGGGGTCCTCCCGGTGTAGGCAAAACCACTTTGGCGAGAATCGTGGCCAACACCACAGGCGCACCGTTCTACACTCTGTCGGCTGTAACTTCAGGGGTAAAAGAAGTGCGTGAAGTCATTGAACGTTGTCAGGCCGATGCACGGAGCATCTTCACCAAAGGGCGCCCGATATTATTTATTGACGAAATACACCGGTTCAACAAATCACAGCAGGATTCACTGCTCGGAGCTGTGGAACGCGGCACCGTCACCCTGATAGGAGCCACAACCGAAAACCCGTCGTTTGAAGTAATCCGCCCCTTACTATCACGCGCGCAGGTATATACCCTCCTGCCTTTATCCGAAACCGATCTGCGGGAACTGCTCCAGCGGGCGCTGACACGTGACGAAATTCTCTCACACCGCAATGTACGGGTTGAATCCACAACCGCACTATTCCGCTTTTCGGGAGGCGACGCACGCAAACTCCTCAACATCCTTGACCTTCTTGTGCAGTCTACCCCCGAGAATGAAGAAATAGTGATCGATGACAAAACCGTAACCGAAAGGCTTCAGGAAAATCCGGCGGCTTATGACAAAAACGGGGAGATGCACTATGACATAATATCGGCGTTCATAAAAAGCCTCCGCGGCTCTGATCCCGACGCCGCCATATACTGGCTGGCACGGATGGTGGAGGGAGGCGAGGATCCGGAGTTCATAGCCCGCAGGCTCGTGATCTTCGCCGCTGAGGATGTCGGGCTGGCGAATCCCAACGGCCTGCTCATAGCCAACACCACATTCGACACTATCCGGAAAATAGGCTGGCCCGAAGGACGCATACCCCTTGCGGAGTGTACCGTCTATCTCGCCACATCACCCAAAAGCAATTCAGCCTATATGGCCATAGACGCGGCATTGGCATGTGTGCGCGAAACTGGCAATCTGCCTGTGCCGCTCCATCTGCGCAACGCGCCCACCAAGCTGATGAAAGAGATGGGCTATGGCCGTGATTACAGATATCCCCATGACTATCCGGGACATTTCATCCGCCAGCAATATATGCCCGATGAACTCGGACACCGTTCATTCTGGAATCCGGCCGACAATCCCGCCGAACAGCGCGCGGCGGCATTGCAGAATTCCCGATGGAACCCGTCGGCCGACACCTCACCGGAAAAAGGCAGCACTTCCGACTAATCCGATAAGAGATATACGCTCAGATCACCGTAGTGTAATTGCTGCGGCGCGAACGGCGCGAACGGATCTTATATAACAATGTGTAGAACGGATGCCACAACATGAAAACAGGCACTGTAAAAAAAAGCCTGCGGCATTTAAGCGTCACCGATGCCGAGCGCCACATGAACATTACCGGAAGCCAGAATGCCACGGCAAGCAAACCCGTTGCCGTAAGAGGCACTATATACGGCAATCCCGTGACAACGGCAATGACAGATCCGGCCAACCACAGCCAACAGCACCATGACACAAACGAGAACGTCAATCTCGCCCCGCGTCCGGCCTTGGCCGACGTGAATTCACGGCTCACCTTCTCAGCCATATGGGCCGACACCTGATCAGCCTCCATGACACCGATCATGGAGTCAGGCGAAAGCTCCACATCGCAATTCTGCGGTGTGGCCACCTCACGGACCCAGATATCATCGTCGCCACGATGCAGGTTGAGTGTACGTGAAAAGCCTTTGTTTCTGAAAAACAGTTCACTGCGCATAGCCATGTTATAGCCTGTTCCTCGCCAAGGGTGACCTTTGATGGCCCAGGCGAGATACTCCACAGCGGTACGCACCACGTCGAACGACCGCAACCTCACACTTCCCTTGCCCCCGTCATCATCCTTCAGCGGACGTTCAGGATATGCCCACCCTATTACCAACGACTTGCCATAGGCCACATGGCGCATCATCGAACGCAACCACATGGGCGATTCAACCAGGCAGTTGCCTCCCGTAAGAAGCACAGCCTCATAGCGGGCAGCCTTTATGCCGAGTGTTATGGCGAGCTTGCGCCGGCTGAGATGGCGTGACTCCTCAGGCACAGATGTCATGTAGAGATTGCTGTATGTCCGTTCCAGGCGGGCAATCACCTCCTCCGTAGCGTCACGGCCCGCATCATTGACCACTATCACTTCCACCGGTGCGGGATAGTCCTGTTCGAGCATACGTGGCAACACTTCGCAAAGTGACGACGCATTTGAAAAATCATATACTATAACAGATACAGGAGGAAACGAAGCGTCATCAGGCATTGCCGCAGCAGCATCGGATCTGGAACGCTTCACTACCGCACGCAGTTTGGCGATCAGCAGCGACATTGCGGCAACAGCAGCCACAAACGCCACAGCAAGGGCCCACATAGAGCAAACCGGAAATTCGAATGAAGGTAATTGCATTGCAACAAGGATTCAAAACAGAATGCAAATTTAGGTAATATTTCTCATTGATGCAAATACACCGAGTGCTACCCCCATCTTGCAATATATTGATTACCAATCCGATACCATCCTATTGCGAATGCAATATTCATTACTTTATCTATTCCATAAACTCAATTTCAGAAATACATAGATCTCCGGCCTTGGAACCCCAATAGTATCCATCAGGCGAAGATGAAAAGGCAAGTGTCACCCAATCAGTACCTTCACTTTGGTCATACGCAGGATTAACGGGCAAAATCTGAGGTTCCATAGTATCTTTCAAGGGGCCTTTGTAAAGGATCTGGGAATCTTCGGGATCTCCGGAATCCGGAGCAATTGGACGATAGATCATAATCCACTTGGCGCGGCAATTCTTCTCCCACAATTTCTTTGATTTGGCATAGCCATTTACAATCTTGATAGAACTTACACAACGTGCATTAAGCTGGATATTAGGGCCATATAGATATTTCCCCGCTGTATAACCGTTCTCATCAAGATTGACAGCCCAAGTGGTGGAGAAATTGCCGTCAATCATTTTATCGGGTGTATATGGCCCATGCCCTTTCATCTCAAGTGGAATAGAACCACCGTTACCAATGCCGACAGGTTTCACCGGTGTGTGTGTTGCATCGGCGGCTTCATTATATGACGATCCGGTGTCTCCGTTTTCACCAACATACCAGTGAAATTCACGCAGTTTCTCTCCCTTAGACGGCTCCGGAGTGTAACCTACAACATCCAGCCCCCCGGAATCGCCATCACCTACCCATTCCTCATTCCAACACTGTCCGTCCTCATATCGTCCGACATAGATATAGCCGTCAATAATGGACCAATAGGCAGTACCCTCTCCGGTAAAAATCACAACGACATTATCTATAATTTCCCACCTTGCATCCAACGATAACTCCGGGATAGTGCCATCTGTTTTAAATGTCATCGTTCTTCCATCAGCACAAATTGCTTCTCCTCGTATTCCGGCATTCAGTTTGTCACTATTCTCCTCCATATAATCCGGATGCTGATTTCCCATACCTCTAAAGATAAAAAAACAGCTTATGAGGAGCGCCAAACAACCACCCACGATTATCCATTTCCTAACAACAGGCTTAACTTTGGGAATCTTAATTTCATCTTTACCGTCAGCTTTCGAATCTGACAGTTCACTTATGTCATTCTCTTTCATCGGAACCACGACTTCGGAATCCCGAATCTCTGACTTGTCGCTATCTGCATTGGCAGCAATCTCATGCTCAGGATCTTCATTCCCGACATCATCCATATCGTTCCAATCTTTCTTTGAACCGGCTTCAATCAAGATAAAACCGGAAGCAACCGGAATGATTACCGAAAGAGCATCACACACCACCATAATGACAGTGTACGCTATATCCTTGGGCGAGTATGATTGTTCAATTCTAACCCAATTTCCAAACTCACGAGTTTTTTCCACAGGCTGCCCATAGGTATCCGGTAAGAAAATCATGAAAATGATTAACAGCGCAAGGAATGCTGCGGGCATAAACATAAATATTTTCCCCATATTACCTAACTTACCGGTATAGGATTGGGATATTTTCCGGCCCAATATAATCCCTGTAAGCAATAAAACGCAGCCGCATACGATTCCTACAATATCAACAGTTGTGTATACACCGTTGTCAGACATCAGGATTTCGATTATTCCGGTCAAAACACTCAATAATATCAACGCTACCCATAATTGCGTAAAACATCTGCTTACTGTGGCACGCACACTTTGATAAATCGCAATCAACATCGCCGAAACCGTGATTACCGACAAGGATGTCCATGCCGAAGATGGCAGGAATTCAATCAGTTTACCAATCAGATTACCTTTCCCCGCTTCAATCATATCCAACAGATGAAAGGTGTAAATGCTATTGGCAAAAACACTGATACACATAGCATAAAATATAACTTTTATGCCGTCAAAACTCCATGCCGGTTTCAAACAATCAATTTTAGGTTTATTCATGGTATTTATGCAGCTAAAGTGAGTGAAACAACTATTTGGAAATCTGGTAATCAGCGGCAAAAGCATTAATTTGCCGCCATTACCATATACACAGGGAACAAAATTACAAAAATTCCGACAACGACAATCGGATTCGGCAATTTCTCAGAGTAATATTTATTAATTATAGCTAAATTTGCAGCATAACAAACACAACCCCGCTGAGATGAACAAGCTGTTAGCCATTATAGCATCGGTTCTATGCCTTTCCACTTCGGGCCATGCCGCCACTGCTGATGAGAAAATCGCCGGAGCCATGAATAGCTCCGACTGGTTCGCACTGGATTCGCTCCACCGTTCCATTCCAAAAGATTCCATCAATCCGTTTCTTGAGGTTTTCGCCCGATGTCTTATCGGAAACAGGCTCAACCGCCCAGATGTCTCCATTGCGGCATTTGCGGAATTGTTCAACACCCAATCCGCGAATCTCGACCTTCACAATATGCTCAATTCTGCTGTGATGTTTTCGATGGATCTAAGCCGTGTCGGCGACAATAACACAGCTGCATCAATGCTTACATCCATCCTTGACGCCACCCGGCAACATATAGACTCTGCTGCAATAAAGGATATGCAGCGGTATATCGACCAATATAAGGCTCTCTCGGCCTATAAGCTCTATGGCATTGCCTTTTCCGACGATCAGGGCGGGAAAATCCCTTTCAGAATCGTACCCGTGGGGCCGGCGGATAAGAATTCCGTACTCATGCATCTTGAGGACAGCTATATCAACGGGCTTGCCGCCGATATTACATTCGACACCGGAGCCGGAATCAATATCATATCCGATTCACTTGCGCAAAAGTACAACCTCATACCACTTGAGGCATCAAAAACAGTGGCCGGCATAGGTCGTCAATCAGGCTATTATGCCATTGCCTCCGAACTGAAAATCGGGAACATCACCTTAAAAGATGTCCCGTTCTGTGTGTTCACCATAACAACAAACAATGAGGAAGCCGACAAGTACACGGATTGCTTCAATATCGTTGTCGGAAGCGAACTTATGTTGCAGCTGAAGGATATGGTTATAGACTTCGACAACTGTGAGATCTCGGTTCCGGAAAATGCGCCGACGCGCAGTAACACACCGGCAAACATGTGCTTCTCCTCATCCATGAACCTGTTGACCAAAGGGCGAATAAACGGTGAGCCTATGCTTATGTGCATCGACACCGGCGACGCATCCTATGGATTCCTCAGCAAAACATTCTTCAACCGAAACAAAGAGTATATAACGACTCACGCTGTTCTGGACACCATCCGCACTGCCGGCATCGGCGGTGTGCACATCTCGCAATGTTACCGCGTGCCTGACATGACTCTGGATCTGGGAGGCAGCGAAACGACAGTGCCCGAACTGACGGTCAGATTGCAGGACAGTCCACTCGGCATGGACTACGAATGCAATTTAGGACTGAAATCGTTGATGAGGTTCGGGAAAGTGCGGTTCAATATGGTGGATTTCACCATATCTACCCTGCCGTATAAATTAGCCAACAATGCCATGCTTACAAACAGAGCTCCTGCCTTTATATTCACAAACCGGAAAAGCCCCACACTGTTGCAGGCATTAGGATATACCGCGATGGGAATTGCCCGGGCATTGGCCTATCCCGACTTATCGGTAAGGCCGGACTTGTAGCATAGGTTTGGAGAATTGTTGCGAAAGGAGTATCTTTGCACTGATATGGGCCCTACAATGGGCTACTGTCGGAACTAAATGATATTCAAACCGTTCTCACTCAACATAAGAGGCTCCTTAGTGGAGTTCGACCGTCCGGCTGTGATGGGTATCGTAAACGTGACGCCCGACTCATTCTATGCCGCCTCACGGACTATGGATACAGAGTCCTTACAGGCCAAGGTGGCGGATATGATAGCGGAAGGAGCCGATATAATAGATCTCGGCGGATATTCCTCACGGCCCGGGGCCGCTGAAGTGGATCCCGAAGAGGAGCTACACCGAATAGCCGCAGGAATGAAGGCAATCCGCGAAATAGCGCCTGACATACCGGTGTCAATTGACACATTCCGCTCCCGTGTGGCAAGGACAGCTGTTGAGGAATACGGTGCCGACATAATCAACGACATATCCGGAGGCATGGCCGATCCGGAAATGGACCGGACTGTAGCCGACATGCATGTGCCGTTCATAGTTATGCATATGCGCGGCACTCCCGCCGACATGCACCTGCACACGGACTATGATGATGTCACGGCACGTGTGCTTGAATTTCTATCACGCCGCACGGAACAGTTACGGCTACTCGGCGTAAATGACATAATTCTGGATCCCGGATTCGGATTCGCCAAGACAGTGGAACAGAATTACGAGCTGATGAACCATCTGGATCTTTTTACCCGGCTTACAGGACTGCCTGTTTTGGCAGGTATATCACGTAAATCCATGTTGTGGCGTCCGCTCGGCATAACTCCCGACGAGTCATTGGAAGCCACCACAGCACTCAACACAATAGCCCTGATGAAAGGTGCCGCCATACTGCGGGTCCATGACGTAAAAGCGGCGCGTCAGGCTGTTGATGTAACCTGCATGACATTGAATAACCCTTCAACCCTACCCCACGCATGATAACATTCGGCATACGCGACGCATTCGACATAGCCATAGTGGGCCTGCTGCTCTTCTATCTTTACAGGATAATGAAAGAGTCAGGAACGATCAACATATTCTTCGGGGTGCTGTCATTCATCGTGGTATGGGTGGTGGCCTCACAGATACTTGAAATGAAACTGATCGGTTCCATTCTCGACAAATTCATGGGAATAGGACTGCTGATAATAGTGATTCTGTTTCAGGACCAGATAAAACGGTTTCTTGTGGAATTGGGTGACCATAAACGGTGGCGGTTTCTCAGAGGGCTGTTTCATCACGGATCATCGGAGGATGACTCCACCGCCCATGCGCGGCGCTTCGTGCTCCCTATAGTTTACGCCTGCATGAGCATGGCAAAATCCAAAACCGGCGCACTGATAGTGATACGCCGCTCCATTCCGCTTGACAGTTACGAGAAATCAGGTGACATAATAGATGCCGAAATAAACACACGCCTGATTGAAAATATATTTTTCAAAAACTCGCCGCTGCACGACGGTGCTCTGATAATCGACAACGGAAGGATAAAAAGTGCCGGATGCATTCTGCCCGTAAGCCATGACGCCAACATTCCCCGTTCACTCGGCCTGCGCCACCGCTCCGCCCTCGGAATATCCCAGGCCACTGACGCATTTGCCATAGTAGTGTCGGAGGAAACCGGCAACATATCGATAGCTTACCGTGGTAAATTAGACACACGCCTGTCAACCACCGAACTGGAACACCGCCTGTCGCATGCCATGACCGGAAATGAATAAATCACCTCACCAACAACATATATAATGATTACTCCCGAACAACGACTGGAATTAGAAGAAAAAGTAGTGGAAATGCTACGGACGGTCTTTGACCCAGAAATTCCGGTAGACATATACAGCCTCGGCCTGATATATAAGATCGACATTGACGATGAGGCCAACCTCCACATGGAAATGACACTGACCGCGCCCAACTGCCCTGCCGCCGATTTCATTGTGGATGACACCCGCATAAAATTAGAAAGCATCGAGGGTCTCAAAAGCGTGGATATAAAAATTGTGTTCGAACCCGTATGGGACAAGGACATGATGAGTGAGGAAGCTAAACTTGAACTCGGGTTCCTCTGATCCGCTACCACCCCTAAACTCTGCATGGGAAAGAAGACCTATTTCATATCCGACTTACATTTAGGCGCTTCCTACATAAGCGATCCACGCGCCCATGAGCGGCATATAACAGATTTTCTAAAAAGTATAGAACATGACGCCGAAGCTCTTTACCTGCTTGGCGACGTCATGGATTACTGGTATGAATACCGGAATGTGGCCCCACGCGGATTCACAAGATTTCTCGGCGCATTGGCCTCGCTTGCCGATGCAGGAGTGGAAATATATTGGTTCAAGGGCAACCATGACATCTGGCTGTTCGACTATCTGAGCTCGGAAATAGGGCTTACCGTTGTCGACGGCCCTGTCACAAAGATAATAGACGGCAAACGTTTCTTCCTTGACCACGGCGACGGAGTTGGCCAACGCCCATGGACTTTCAGAGCCATACGCAGTATATTCCGCAACCGCGTGTGCCAATGGCTTTATTCGGCCATACATCCACGGTGGACCATAGGGTTCGCACATTCATGGTCATCCCACAGCCGGAAGTCAGGGCAATGCAAACTTCCGCCTGATGATATAATGGCCCGCCCGCTTGTGGAATTCTCCAAGGCTTACGACGCCGACACAGCACATCCACATGTGGATTTCTTTATCTACGGACATCTGCACATAGCTTATGACAAACTGTTGCCCTCCGGCGCCCGCGTTGTGATACTCGGTGACTGGATCAAGGAAATGACTTACGGCGTATGGGACGGCAAGGCATTCAAATTATGCCGATTTGAATGCATATAAATATTCAAATACTATTTTTAACAATAATTAAATACAACCCATTATTCTTCATTACCAAAGTATATTGTTGCACAACAACACATTAACCCATAGCAGGCACATATTTGAAAAAATCAAATATGCTCCATAACATATAAAAAGGTTAGGAATAACCTGAATAAAAGCCCTACCTTTGCAGTGCAAACCTAAAACAATCTTTTTTACCTTAGAAATTGTACCTATTGGAAACCGACTAACGGGCTGCGTGAAGTAGCCCGTTTCTTTTTATACCTGTTTCTTAACATTCTTAAACTTTATTGAACGGAATTTGTTTGGTAAGTATGTCAGCAACAACAAATTCCGCCAATACTACGCAGCCCACACCGCTACAGAGGCTTATAGCCCAAATGCACCCCAATGCATTTTCCGCACTGTTATGCCTTGTGATAGGATTGCTGACAGGATCCTTTGCCGCATTGCTCAAACTCATGATAGGTGCTGTAAGCCGGTGGCTGACAAACGGCCTCGCCACTAACCACGGCAACTGGATACTCCTCATCCTGCCTGTGGCCGGCATACTTCTCACCGGCATTTTTACCCGCTATATTATTAAAGACAATATAGCCCACGCCACTGAAAAAATAAAACACCAGCTGGCCGAACATGTCGAATATCTCTCACCCAAACTGATCTTCGGCCCCATGATAGCAAGTACCCTGACATTGGGATTCGGCGGTTCAGCCGGTTCGGAGGGCCCGATAGCGACTGTAGGCTCTGCCATAGGGGGCAATCTGTCACGATGGTGCGGACTGCCGCCACGTGTTATCACCATGATGATAGGATGCGGAGCGGGAGCCGGGATCGCCGGTATATTCAAAGCCCCAGTGGGAGGGATGCTGTTCACATTGGAGTGTCTCGGCCTACCTCTGTCCACAGCCGCTGTCGTGGCCCTTCTCGCCACATGCGTGGTTTCGGCCCTCACGGCTGTATGGCTCTCCGGCGGCCTGCTGGATCTTCCGTTCATAAAGCATGCGCCTTTCCCCTACGAATATCTTCCTGCCATAATACTGCTCGGAGCATGCTGCGGGATGTATGCCCTTTATTACCGTTCCACAGGCTCCACAACGGAACGGATTCTCGAATCAATAAAAAATCCCTGGATTGCAAATACAGTATCCGGAATAACGATAGCCATAATGCTTTTCGTATTTCCCGCACTATATGGCGAAGGATACGGTGTGATGGGCACACTGCTCAACAATCCGGTGCCGACACTCGGCGACTGCGGACCGCTTTATTTCCTGCGACGCGACCACTACACCCTTATGCTGATAGCCGCCGGAATATTACTGTGCAAGGGAGTGGCAGCATATTCCACAAACAGCGGAGGCGGTGTGGCAGGAGAATTCGCTCCGGCCCTGTTTGCAGGCGCTATGGCCGGATGGCTGTTCGCAACACTTGCCAACACTGTGTTCGGGCTTGCGCTTCCTGTAGGCGTGTTCGTTCTCTCAGGCATGGCGGCAGTCATGGGGCAGGCAGTAAACGCACCTCTCATGGCCATATTCCTTGCAGTTGAAATGACCGCGAGTTACGATTATTTCCTCCCGGTAGGGATAGCCGGGGCAGCGTCATGGATAACTGTGAATTTGATCCGCCGGCTGAACTAACAACCACATAGGGACGTTAATCATGATGTGAATTCCCTACTGTGTTTTTTCATCCTCAAAACTGATCCACTATGTCAGAGACCACCCGTAATATAAAAGGTACAGCTACCGAACAGAACCTCGTAATATCCTATCTCAACGAATCGCAGGCACATGCACGCTATACATTCTATGCACAGCAAGCCGACAAAGAGGAATATTACCCGATCGGACAGATTTTCAACGAAACGGCAGCCAATGAGCTGCACCATGCCAAAGTGTTTTTCCGGTTGATGCAACGCGGTGACATAAAAGTTTCGGTAGATGTGGACTGCGGCCCGGTAAGCGACACTGTATCAAACCTGAAAACCTCCATCAAGGAGGAACGGGTGGACGGATATGAATTCTACCGACAGGCCGCAGCCACCGCCCGCGAAGAAGGCTTTGACGACATAGCCGAACACTTCGACGCAATAGCCGATGTGGAAAATTATCATATGCAGCGCTTCGAAAGCTATCTGAAACACATCGAGGAAGGTACGGTATGGAAACGGCCCACACCCATAAAATGGCAGTGCCTCGTGTGCGGATTCATATACACGGGCACAGAACCTCCCGAGAAATGTCCGGGATGCTCACACTCCGGCAAACATTTCATGCCGCTTGACTGACTTCTGCCTAAGATTTACTTAAAACAACACAGGGACACCCCATGAACGGAGTGCCCCTGCATGTTTATATACTTAGGATTCAGTCGAGGGAATGAATCACGAGTCCCGAACGAAGCTTAGGCTCAAACCATGTGGTTTTAGGCGGCATGATGTTGCCGGTGTCGGCAATGTTCATAAGCTGCTCCATCGACACGGGATAGAGAGCCAGAGCCACCTTCATCTCACCGCTGTCGACACGGCGCTTCAATTCGCCGAGTCCACGGATACCGCCCACGAAATCTATGCGCTTGTCGCTGCGCAGATCGTGAATACCGAGAATGTCGCGCAGAATCAAGTCGCTTGAGATAGTGACGTCGAGCATACCGATGGGGTCATTGTCGTCATAGCGGCCTTCGCGCGGAGTCAGCGAGTACCATTTGCCGTCAAGATACATCGAGAAATTGTGAAGGGCTGCGGGAGTATATATCTCCGTACCTTTCTCCTCCACAATGAAATCCTTGTCAAGGCGTGCCAGGAATTCTTCGGATGACAAGCCGTTGAGATCCTTCACCACGCGGTTGTAATCTATAATCTTAAGATGCGATGCAGGGAAAGCCACGGCAAGGAAATAATTGTATTCCTCATCACCACGGTGGGCCGGATTGGCCTTTGCCTTCTCATTTCCCACAAGGGCGGCAGCAGCAGTGCGGTGATGGCCGTCGGCGATATACAGATACGGTATTTTGGCAAATTCCTCAGTAACGGTAGCTATCATATCATCATCGTCGATCACCCAGAAATGATGTCCGAATCCGTCGGGAGCCGTAAAGTCATACTCAGGAGCTTTAGCCGTCACCTTATCTATGATACCGGCGAGCACTTCGTTGTCAGGGAAAGCGAAAAACACCGGTTCGACATTGGCATTGTTGATACGCACATGCTTCATGCGGTCCTCTTCCTTGTCACGGCGCGTCAGCTCATGTTTCTTGATACGTCCCTCCATGTAGTCATCGACATTGGCGGCAATGACTATACCATACTGGGTACGGCCATTCATAGTCTGCGCATAGATGTAGTAATGCTCTTTCTCATCCTGCACAAGCCAGCCATTTTCGCGGAACATATGGAAATTGGCCACAGCCTTGTCATAGACCTCGGGAGCATGTTCATCGGTTCCGGGAGCAAAGTCAATTTCAGGCTTTATAATGTGGTAAAGCGACTTGGGATTGCCTTCGGCCTCGCGGCGTGCCTCTTCACTGTTAAGCACATCGTAAGGACGTGATGCCACTTCGGTGACCATTTCGCGCGGTGGGCGTATGCCCTTGAAAGGTTTTACTTTTGCCATGATAATTAGCGTGTTAGTTGTTAGGGTATCAGATAATTGTGTTGGTTAATTGTTATATAGACAATAATTGTGTACTTGAAAGCTTAACGGTCGAGCGAGGAGCGCATTATGGTCTGATTGCGGTCAGGCCCCACGGACACTATGGATATCGGAGTCTCCAGTTCCTCTTCAAGAAAAGCTATATAGTCCTTGAATTCAGTCGGGAATTCACTTTCGGTCTTCATCGAATCCATAGGGGTCTTCCAGCCCGGAAGAGTACGGTATACAGGCTCCACTGCCCCATCCTCAATGGAATAAGGGAAATCACGTGTTTCCTCACCGTCAATCCGGTAAGCCACGCATGCCTTTATCTCGTCGAAATCGTCAAGGACATCACTCTTCATCATTATGAGCTGTGTCACACCATTGATCATTATGGCATAACGCAAGGCCACAAGATCGATCCATCCGCAACGGCGCTCACGTCCGGTAACGGCTCCGTATTCATGGCCGAGATCACGGATGCGGGCACCTGTGGCATCGTGCAGCTCCGTGGGGAACGGGCCGCTTCCCACACGTGTGCAGTAAGCCTTGAATATACCGAACACCTCACCGATACGGTTCGGGGCTATACCGAGACCCGAACAGGCTCCGGCACATACAGTGTTGGACGAAGTAACGAAAGGATATGATCCGAAATCTACATCAAGCATTGTGCCCTGTGCTCCCTCACAGAGAACGGTGTTGCCCTGACGCAACGCATTGTTGACCATATGCTCGGAATCCACAATATCGTAAGTTTTCAGATAGTCTACAGCGTCAAGCCACTCGCGTTCCATATCGGCGAAATTGTCGGGCAGAGGGCAGCCCATCATCTCAAGACGACGCACATGGCGTTCGCGGGCCTCGGCATATCTCACATCGAAATTATGGAGAAGATCGCCTACCCGGAGACCGTTGCGTGCCACTTTATCCGTATAAGTAGGCCCAATTCCTTTGCCGGTGGTTCCTATTTTCGAACTGCCCTTAGCCTTTTCGAGAGCGGCGTCAAGCAACCGGTGTGTGGGAAGTATGAGGTGTGCCTTTTTGGATATTTTCAATATGGAGCGCAGATCCACGCCGCTGCGTTCAAGCGCTTCGGCTTCCTCTCTGAAAAGAAGGGGATCAAGCACCACACCATTGCCGATAAGGTTTATCTGGCCCCTCTGGAAAATACCGGAGGGTATGGATCGGAGCACATATTTCTTTCCTTCGAATTCGAGCGTGTGTCCGGCATTGGGGCCGCCCTGAAAACGGGCCACCATGTCGTAGCGCGGCGTAAGCACGTCCACAACCTTGCCTTTTCCCTCATCGCCCCACTGGAGGCCGAGTAATACGTCAACTTTCATTTTTTGTGATGATTGTTTATTATTAGTTTTGTATCTATATTCATTTTGTCAACCTGCGCTTACCGCCGGCCTTATTCTCAGCGGCCTGATGTCTTTGGCATTTACCGCATACGCCTTCAACACTAAGGGCAAACGAAGTCTGCCTGAACGAGGCGAAACGATGACCCATCACGGCTCTTGACAGATAAGCGCTGCGAACCGCGCGACGGGCCCCGCACACACTACACACAAGCTCCAGAGGCTGAACCGAAACTGACGGACACGGCCTATAGCGGGCCACATTGCCAAGGGATGGCATATGGCATATCAACCGCGCGTCAAGAAACAGCTTCACCGCCGAATACACAGTGGCAACCGTGACATGATAACCCTTTGTCTCCAGCAGCGAATGCAACATAGCCGCATCAAAGCCGTCACGCAGGCTCATAGCCACATCAAGAATGGCCTGACGTTCCTCGGTGCGCCGCATTCCCCGCTCACCGAGATAGGCGGCAAGCGATTCAGCCGGTGACATTGGATGTAGGTCGCTGTTCACGCATACAAAGTTATGTATTTTTTCCCAATTATTGCCCGTTTTTTCGTATGTTTGCAAAGAATTTGAATGAGAGGCTGTTATAGACTTATAATTAAAATCAGCTTACAACCGGCTTGACCGGCATAAAGCAATGAGCTGTATAAGTTTAAAGCAGTTCTTCAACTTTATTTGAACGAAACATAACAAAAGTGGGCACATATAATAAACCTAAATCGCCACGTCGCCGTAACGGATGCGTAACCCTGCTCATAAACCTGGGAGTGATGGCACTTATAGCTTTCGCATTGGGCTGGATAGCAATGGCGTGGCTCGACGTATGGACCGGACATGGCAAGACAGAGATTGTTCCCGACGTAAAAGGAATGTCGTATGAGCAGGCCGTTGACCGCTTAGGCGAGGACGGACTTGTTGTGGAGCTAAGCGACTCGGTGTATGACTCCACAGCACGCCCCGGAGCTGTAGTGGACCAGAACCCCAAACAGGGAGCAAAGGTAAAACCGGGCCGAACCATATATTTGGTGATAAACGCTGTTTCGCCACGCATGGTGACGGTGCCGGCCCTGACCGAAATATCGGCCCGCCAGGCACGTTCCATACTTGAAGGCCTCGGAGTGAAGCAGATTGTGGAACGCAGGGTAGTTTCGGAATACAAGGACCTCGTGGTAGGTGCCTCATACAAGAACCACCGGCTTACAGCCGGTGCGCGAATCCCGGTAAATGCCGTGGTCGTGCTTGAAGTGGGCGAAGGATGGCCCGAGCTCAACGACTCCATTCCAATGGACGACAAGACCCTAAACACCGTTACCGATGAGCCCCTCGGACTTGACTGACACCTCCCTGCGCATAATCGTACCGGAGGGCTACCGTGCCGACGAGCCGGATGACGAAGAGAATCCCGACGGCCTCTACGAGCACTTCCGGTTCGTAGCCGACAAAGGCCAGCAACTGCTCAGAGTGGATAAATTTCTGGTAGCACGATTGGAAAGGTCCTCGCGCAACCGCGTGCAGCAGGCTGCCGACGCAGGGTGCATCCTCGTTAACGGCAAGCCTGTGAAAAGCAACTACCGTGTAAAGCCACTGGACGTGGTGAGCGTGGTGATGGACCGCCCGCGTTATGAATTCGAGATAATAGCCGAGGATATCCCGCTTGACATAGTATATGAGGATGCACATGTGCTTGTGGTCAACAAACCCGCAGGCCTTGTAGTGCATCCCGGCCACGGAAACTATTCGGGCACTCTGGTAAATGCCCTCGCATGGCACTTCAAGGACAACCCCGACTATGATGTGACCGATCCGCGTTTAGGCCTTGTGCACCGCATCGACAAGGACACATCAGGACTGCTTGTAGTGGCCAAGACCCCTGACGCAAAAACCGATCTCGGACGGCAGTTCTTCAACAAAACCACCCGGCGCGAATATGTCGCCGTCACATGGGGTATTCCCGATCCTCCATCCGGGACAGTGGAAGGCAACATCGGACGCAACCCGAAGGACCGGTTGCAGATGGCCGTGTTTCCGGACGGCAGCGAGGGGAAACATGCCGTGACCCACTATGAAACCATTGAAGCACTCGGACATGTGGCCGTGGTGAGGTGCAGGCTCGAGACAGGACGAACCCATCAGATCCGCGTACACATGCGCCACATAGGGCACCCGCTGTTCAACGACGCCCGCTATGGGGGCGACAAAGTGCTCCGCGGCATACGCAGCGCAACCTACAACCGGTTCATCGACCATTGCCTCGAGACATGCCCGCGGCAGGCACTGCATGCCCGAACCCTCGGCTTCCGGCACCCCGCCACAGGCGAGGAAATGGACTTTTCGGCACCTCTGCCCGAGGATATGGCAGCATTGATAAACCGTTGGCGTAAATATACCGGTGGTAATTCCGGAGAATGACCTTTTGTAGACAAACTGAGATATGCGTCGGTCAGAGTTCGAATTACTGCGCATCGTAAGCATGCTCATGGTTCTCGGAGTGCATTTCGACGGAGCCGCGCTCGACCTGCCGGCACCGGGCGGGTGGGCTGAATTCGGCATTCCGCGTGACATATGGCGCACCTTCTTTGAGGCATTCACAATCATAGGGGTAAACTGCTTCACTATGATATCCGGCTATTTCGGCATACGGCTGAGTGCTAAAGGAGTGTTCAACTTTCTGTTTCAGGCATTTTTCTTCTCCGTAGGGCTGTATGTTCTTGCTGTCATCACGGGGTATGCCCACTTTGACCTGCGGCAACTTGCCGACGCGGCGTGCATACTTACCCGCAACGACCTGTGGTATGTACCAGCATATTTCCTTCTTATGCTTGCCTCCCCCTGGCTGAATGCAGGGGCTGAAACCATGAGTCAAAAGCGGTTTGCCACAGTGCTTGCAGCCATCATGGCGTTCACATTCTGGGGTGGATGGTGGAGAGGAATGCCGTTCAATGCCACCGGGTATACCCCCATACAGCTCATGACGGTATATCTCATAGCACGTTACATACGCCTCCACAACCCATTCAGTCGATACAGCCCTAAGAAAATAAGGATTTATGCCACAGCCATCTATCTGCTTTCCACCACAGGGATAATAATTGCCGCCACACGCATGGATTTCACACATGTCTATGCCTACAACTCGCCATTGGTAATAATGGCCACAATAAGTTTCTTCTATATTTTCACCACATTCCGGTTCAGCTCCCGGACCATAAATTTCATAGCTTCGTCAGCTTTCGCAGCTTATCTTATCCATAAGAATCCTCTGATATGGGGCGGGATTCTCAAGCCGTTCATGGCCGAAGCCTGGAAGTCGCTTGACCTCGGCATGTTCACACTATTGTATTTTGCTGCAATTATTATAGTATATGCAATATGTATGGCCGCTGATGCTGTAAGAAAATTCATTTACGGGCTAATCATCAAACCCATACATTAATTTTATCGAATTTTCAGAATTATTGATATAAAAATATCCGTGATTTTTGTAACTTTGTGAACTTTAACGAACTTAGGGGGAGTTTCAATTCCCCATCCACATATATCAAAGTCTATGACAACGACCTCCCACGCAGCTCAGTTTGAAGACATTGCGCCATATGACAACTCCCAGTTCCGCCAGAAAATGGCTGAGCTCGTAGAAGAACCGGGATTGGAACACGCCGTCAAATATGTGATGCCCGATGTCGACTATCCGGAATTTGTAAAGCAACTGCTCTCAATACCCGACAAAGAAACATTCCAGACCAAGGTCATGGCGCCGTTTTTGGAACTGCTCGCGCATAAGACCTCTACAGGAATCTCAGCAAACGGACTTGACAATATAGCCAACGGAACTTCCTATACATTTATAACCAACCACCGCGACATAGTGCTGGATGCATCGTTTCTCAACCTTTGCTTCCTGCGCAACAGCATGCCCACATCGGAAGTGGCCATAGGATCCAACCTGCTGATATACGACTGGATCACCGATTTGGTAAAACTCAACAAAAGTTTTATTGTGAAGCGCAATCTGCGTGTGACCCAGGCATTGGAGGCCGCCAACCAGCTGTCGGCCTATATCCACTACACTATCAATACCAAACATGAAAGCGTGTGGATAGCACAGCGTGAGGGCCGTGCCAAGGATTCAAACGACATGACTCAGGAAAGCCTTGTAAAAATGCTTGCTCTTGCAGGGGAAGGATCTATAGTGGACCACCTCTGTGAAATAAACCTGATGCCGGTATCCATATCCTATGAGTATGATCCGAACGACTACCTGAAAGCACGCGAGTTCCTGCTCAAGAAACTGAATCCCAAGTTCAAGAAGTCACAACGTGACGACCTGTTCAGCATGGAGACAGGTTTATTACAGCCCAAAGGCCGTATCCATTTCGAGCTTGCGCCCTGCATAAACCCGGAACTGAGAGCCATTCCGGCCAATGCCGACAAAGCGGAAGTGCTTCATAACGTATGCCGGATCATCAATGGCGCCATACACAGCGGCTACATGATTTATCCTATAAATTATTATGCAGCCGACAAACTCGGCGATACCGATGCATTCTCATCCCATTACACTCCGGAAGAAGCTGCCGAATACGAACACTATTTCCAAAAACAGCTTGACAAAGTCACCGACGAGGTCGCATTTGATCCGGACAACCGCCGTTACATGCTTGAAATGATGTTCCGCATGTATGCCAATCCATTGCTCAATAAACTTGCGGCACAGAACTAAAAAGTATAGAGCACCCTCTCCGTCACACCCACCGACATAGATCTGATGCGACTTCCCATACTGCTGTTTCTGGTATTCCTGACTGTAAATCTGCTTGTAGATATTTATCTGTGGCGGCGCATAAAGAAGTCAGGACACATACGGGGTGCCCGGGCATATGCCTGGAGCACAGCGGTTATGGTGTGTTACGCCGCTGTGATAGCAGCTTTCCCAAAACGCGGAGGCGACAACGGGGTCCTTCTCACCGTGATGTGGCTGCTGTTCGGCTATCTCAGCATATATCTGCCCAAATATGTCATAACTATATTCTGCCTCATATCATCCTTGCCTCAACTGTTCGGCCGCAGATCCCTGAAATGGATAGCCGTGACGGGGTATGTGGCGGGGGGCTTATTGTTTGTCGGGATGTGGTGGGGCGCACTCATAAACCGGTTCAACATCAATGTCAACGAAGTCACCGTTGATATAAACGGACTGCCGGAGTCATTCGACGGATTCAGGATAGCCCAGATATCCGACCTGCATGTGGGAACATTCGGAAACGACACAGCTTTTGTAAGTACCATCGTTGATAAAATAAACTCCCTGAAACCGGATCTCATAGTGTTTACCGGCGATATCGTGAACCGCCACACCGACGAGCTCATTCCGTTTGTAATGCCGTTGAGCCGCCTGACATCGCCCAACGGTGTGATATCCATACTCGGCAATCATGACTATGGCGACTATCACGACTGGCCCGACGCCGCATCACGCGACAAAAACAATGCAAATCTGGCATATCTTCAGAACGAAATGCACTGGACACTGCTCAAAGACTCATTCATTACTCTGCATAAAGGAAACGATTCCATAGTGGTCATAGGCGTGGAAAACGTGGGGGACAAGCCGTTTCCCGTCTACGGATCACTCGCAAGGGCTTACCCTGCTACTTCCGACTCAGTTCCGAAAATCCTGTTAAGCCACAACCCGGCACATTGGACTGACGAAATAGCAGATAACCCACGCCACAACATAGCGCTTACACTCGCCGGCCACACCCACGCCATGCAGATAGAGCTGGGGGGAATATCCCCGGCCGCGCTACGTTACAGGACATGGGGCGGAATGTATGCAGATTCTGACTCAACACATTTATTATATGTAAACATAGGCGCCGGCACAGTAGGTTTTCCGGCCCGCATAGGCGCCACACCAGAAATAGCACTCTTTACTCTAAGGCCAGCACGCCGATAAACATCTGATACATGGTAAATCAACACTCATTGATTATAAGCAAAGAGCTTAATATCATGCGTAAAAACGTCTCAGCGACAATACGTCTGCTTGATGACGGGGCTACAGTGCCATTTATTGCCCGCTACCGCAAGGAAGCCACAGGTTCACTCGACGAAGTGACGATACACAACATCCTCATGCGCCATCAGGCATTGACGGAGCTATTCAAACGGCGCGAGTTCATAATAAAGGCCATCAAAGAGCAGAAAGCTCTTACTCCGGAGCTACAGCAACGCATTGAGGAATGCATAGATCCGGCTGTACTCCAGGACATATACATGCCTTTCAAGCCCCGCAGGCGCACCCGTGCGGAGGCTGCCCGGGAAAAAGGACTTGAACCGCTGGCAAAAATCATAATGGCCCAGAATGCCGATGATCTGGACCGGTGCGCGAAAAAGTTCTTATCCGGACAAGATAACGGGGCCGAAACAATAGATGAAGCCCTTGGCGGCGCGTCGGACATAATAGCCGAATGGGTAAGCGAAAGTGAAAAAGCCCGCGCGATAGTAAGGGCCCGCTATGCCCGCAGCGCCACCATAACAGCTAAAGTAATCGCCGGTAAAGAGGACGAAGGACGCACATATCAGAACTATTTCGACTACTCGGAACCATTACGCCTTTGCTCATCACACAGATACCTCGCCCTACGACGTGGTGAATCGGAAGGATTTCTGAAAATAAGCATCAACATCGACGACGAGGAAATGACCGGACGCCTGTGCCGCATGTTTGTGAAACAGGGTGCATCCGAAGCTTCAGCCGAGTTTGTGCGCAATGCCGTCAAGGACGGCTACCGACGCCTTCTGCGGCCATCCATCGAAAACGAAGTGGCCGCCACAGTCAAGGACAAGAGCGACAACGCAGCCATAGCCATTTTTGCCGACAACGTACGCCAGTTGCTTATGGCACCCCCGTTAGGGCGTAAACGAGTACTTGCCATTGATCCCGGATTCCGTACAGGCTGCAAGGTAGTGGCATTGGACGAACAAGGCAACCTGCTGGCCCACGAAGTGATATATCCATGTGCGCCGCACAACGATTTCTATACGGCCACCGACATAGTGTGCGGAATGGTCGACCGTTTCCGCATCGATGTGATAGCAGTGGGCAACGGCACCGCAGGACGTGAGACCGAAAACTTTCTTTCCTCGCTGCGCTATCCCCGACAAGTGTCTATAGTTATGGTCAGCGAACAGGGTGCAAGCATCTATTCCGCCTCGGAAACGGCAAGGCGCGAATTTCCCGACGAGGACGTCACAGTACGCGGAGCCGTATCAATCGGGCGCCGCCTTATCGACCCTTTGGCCGAACTCGTAAAGATCGACCCGCAGTCGATAGGGGTCGGTCAATATCAGCATGACGTCAACCAGACAAAACTGCATGAAGCACTTGACTTCACAGTGGAGAGCTGCGTGAATTCAGTGGGAGTGAACCTCAACACCGCTTCACGCGAACTTCTGGGATATGTGTCGGGCATAGGACAGCAACTTGCCGCCAACATTGTGGCATATAGGGCCGAACATGGCGATTTCACCGACAGGCGCCAGCTCATGGACGTGCCGCGCATGGGCGAAAAATCATTCCAGCAATGTGCGGGATTTCTCCGTATTCCCGGAGCGTCCAATCCGCTTGATGCAACAGGCGTGCATCCCGAACGTTACGAACTTGTGGAGCGTATGGCCGCCGACGCCGGAGTAACCACCGCTAAGCTCATCGGATCACGCAACACCTTGCACAGCATCGATATTGACATGTATGCCACAAAGGAGGCCGGCCTCCCCACCCTGCGCGACATAATCACCGAACTGGAAAAACCGGGACGCGACCCGCGCGGAGAAGTTGAGGAAACGGTATATGACGAAGGTGTACGCACCATAGCCGACCTGCATATCGGACAGATCCTTACAGGCAAAGTCAACAACATAACAGGTTTCGGCGCTTTCGTGGATCTTGGTCTTAAAGAAAACGGACTGATACACATATCGCAGCTTTCCGACAATTTCATATCCTCACCGTCGGAAGTGGTGAGAGTGGGCCAGACTGTAAAAGTCAAGATAATGGATGTAGACACGGCCCGCGGCCGTATCACCCTAACACTGAAAGGAGTGCCGCAATAATTTAAAGAATCATGGAAAATTCCGGGATCAGCGTTGAAGCCGTAATAGCCTTAGGATCCAATCACGGAGACAGATACGGCAATATAGCTTTGGCCGCTGAATATCTGGCATCGGAGCTAAAAGAGTTCAGCTGCTCTGAAATATATGAGACTCCGGCTCTCAACGGCATTGACAACCCATATCTAAACGCTGTGGCATGCGGCACCACAACATTGCCATACGAGGCTCTGAATTCTCTGTTAAAGAATTGGGAGACTGCCCACGGCCGCACATCCGAGGCCAGGATGCGCCATGAAGTGACAATAGATCTCGACGTGGTGATGTATGGCGGAGCGGTAATACGTCCGGCCGACGCAGCAAGAGACTATTTCACCCGCGGCTACAGCATGATAGACCACCCTGCCGAATAGTCCGGTCAGTGCGAAAATATCCATTGCCCGACTACTATTGAGGCCCCGCAATATCAGGTCAATATTGAATAAATGTGAAAACATTGCGGGTATTAGGATTTCTTTTTCTAATTTTGTCCCCAGTTTTCGAAAACCATCTAATTGTGTTGATTTATCATGCTGAAAAACCTCGTAATAGTCGAGTCTCCCGCCAAAGCCAAAACAATTGAGAAATTTCTCGGCAGCGACTACAAAGTAATGTCGTCATACGGCCATATCCGCGACCTGCGGAAAAAGAAATTCAGCGTGGATCCCGACAACGGGTTTGCCCCTGACTATGAGATACCTGCCGAAAAGGAAGAGCTTGTCAAGCAACTGAAAAAAGCCGCTTCGGAAGCTGAGACCGTATGGCTCGCATCCGATGAGGACCGCGAAGGTGAGGCCATAGCATGGCATCTCTCGGAAGTGCTTGAACTTGACCCGGCCACTACCCGACGCATAGTGTTCCACGAAATAACCAAGGACGCTATACTGCGGGCCATAGCCAATCCCCGCACTATCGATCTCAACCGCGTAAACGCCCAGCAGGCCCGCCGTGTGCTCGACCGAATAGTGGGATTCGAGGTTTCACCGGTGCTGTGGAAAAAAATAAAACCGGCATTGTCGGCCGGACGTGTGCAATCCGTGGCAGTGAGGCTTATAGTGGAGCGTGAAAATGAAATAAAGAACTTCGTATCAGAAGAATATTACCGCGTAAGCGCAATTTTCACAACCGCGTCAGGCAAGCAGGTAAAGGCCGAACTCCACAAACGCCTGTCCTCACGCGAGCAGGCCGAAGAACTCCTTGAGAAACTGCGCGACACAACATTTACAGTAGAAGATATCAACGTCAAGCCGATAAAGAAGAGCCCTGCGGCGCCGTTCACCACCTCCACCCTGCAACAGGAGGCCTCGCGCAAACTCGGATTCACAGTGTCGCAGACCATGGTGGTGGCCCAGAAGCTATATGAAGCCGGCTACATCACCTACATGCGAACCGACTCCCTCAATCTGTCATCGCTGGCAATCAACACTATCTCAAACGAAATCACAGAAAACCAAGGAGCGGAATATCTGAAAGTACGCCGCTACCACACCACATCACGCGGAGCACAGGAAGCCCACGAAGCCATACGCCCCACATATATCGACCGCCACACCATAGAAGGATCCGCGCAGGAGAAGAAGCTCTACAGCCTTATATGGAAACGGACCATAGCTTCCCAGATGGCCGACGCCATACTGGAGAAAACCACCGTCGACATAACCCCGGCTTCCGCACCCGACGCAAGGTTCATGGCCTCAGGCGAGGTAATAAAGTTCGACGGGTTTCTCAAAGTATATCTGGAAGGCACCGACGACGAACCTACCGGCGCCGACGACTCACAGATGCTCCCCGACATAAGCAAAGGAGAGCATCTCAAGTCCGCCGAGATAACAGCAACAGAGCGTTTCACCCAGCAACCGCCACGCTACACCGAGGCGTCTCTGGTAAAGAAAATGGAAGAGCTCGGCATAGGCCGGCCCTCAACTTACGCACCTACCATCTCCACCATCCAGCAGCGCGAATATGTTGAGAAAGGTGAACGTCCGGGTAAAAAACGCAAAATAACCGTGCTGACTCTCGCCGACGGGAAAATAACCGAATCCACCCCTACCGAAAGCTATGGAGCCGAGAAAGGCAAACTGCTGCCTACCGATACAGGCATGGTGGTCAACGATTTCCTTGTGGATTATTTCCCGAACGTACTGGATTATAACTTTACAGCTAATGTGGAGGAGCGCTTTGACGACATAGCCGAAGGCAAGTCGAAATGGAACGATGAGATAGCGTCATTCTACGAAGTGTTCCATCCTGAAGTAACCAAAGCCAACGATGTGCGCCTTGAGCACCGTGTGGGCGAACGCAGCCTCGGCAACGATCCGGCCACCGGACGTCCGGTGGTAGTGAAAGTAGGCCGCTTCGGCCCGATAGTGCAGATAGGTGAAGGCAATGCCGACGAACGGCCTCAGTTCGCCAAGCTCGACAAAGGGCAGTCCATCTATACCATAACCCTTGAAGAAGCGCTGAAACTGTTTGCCCTGCCCCGCTCCCTCGGCGAGTTCGAAGGCAAGGAAGTGACCGTGGCCTCGGGGCGTTTCGGACCCTATGTGAAGCATGACGGCAAATTCGTATCAATTCCCAAGGATATGTCGCCTACCTCCATAACCCTTGAGGAATGCGAGGAACTTATTCTCGCCAAGCGTGAAAACGACCTCCGTAAGGTCGTGAAAAAATTCGACGAAGATCCTGACTTGCAAATACTGAACGGACGTTACGGGGTTTATATAGCCTACAAGAAGAAAAACTATAAAATTCCCAAAAGCGTTACCAACCCCACGGCTCTGAGCGTGGACGACTGCCACAAACTTATTGAACAGCAGGATGCGGCTCCCGCCAAACCAAAGCGCACCACAACACGCAAAAAAACCTCCTGACCTCCCCTATATGGCTCCGAAACCGCAGAACCGCAAACCCGGCACCCCGGCCAATTTATTCAAACCCGATGTCATTAATTCATACACAGTGACTTCGGAAAGTCCGTTGATGGATTTTTTGATGCAGAACGTGCCGGGCATAAAACGCACTTCGGCCAAAAGCTTTCTGCGCTATGACCAGGTGGCTGTAAACAATGTGCCTGTACGCCAGTTTGACCATCCCCTACAACCGGGCGACACGGTCAAGGTAAACCACACACGCCCATTCAGGGTTTTCTACCACAGGCGCATGAAACTCGTCTATGAGGATGATGACATAATAGTGGTGAACAAAGGTTACGGACTTCTGTCAGTGTCATCTGACCGCGTTACCGAAGGCACAGCCTACTCCATACTGCGCGAATATGTGAAATGGAGCAATCCTGCCAACAAGATATTTGTGGTACACCGTCTTGACCGCGACACATCGGGACTTATGATGTTTGCCAAAAATGTGGAGGCAAAAGAGGCAATGCAACACAACTGGAACAACATGGTGCTCAACCGCCGCTATCTTGCCGTTGTGGAGGGCTGTCCTGAACCGGCGCAAGGCGTTGTAAAAAGTTATCTCGCCGAAACCTCACAGCATGAGGTATTCTCGACCGACGACCCCACGAAAGGGAAACTTGCCGTTACACGCTATGACACAATAGCCGCCGGACATGGCTATGCATTGTTGGGTGTGGAATTGGACACCGGACGCAAAAACCAGATACGTGTCCACATGAAAGATATCGGCCACCCCATAGCCGGCGACCGCCGTTACGGAGCCAGTTCAAGTCCTATCAAACGGTTGGCATTGCATGCCCAGACCCTCCGGTTCATCCATCCTATAAGCCGTAAGGAGATGAATTTCACCACTCCTGTGCCATCCAGATTTCTCGGAATGGTGAAATAACCTGAATTTTTAACGTTACACATAACAACATATCAAAAAAATGTGTAACTTTGCATTCGCAAAAAGAAAGCTGCTCGGGGTGTAGCACAGTTGGCAGCGCGCCACGTTCGGGACGTGGAGGTCGGAAGTTCGAGTCTTCTCACCCCGACAATCAAAAAAGAGATAGAATCCATGGATTCTATCTCTTTTTTGATTTTTTATTGATTTTTTCCCCCCCCCCCATTTAACACATTTTTACATATCTGAGGGATATAAAACTGTATATTTGCAGTGTAATAAAAACAGCACGTCGGCCGACGTTTCACAATTCTTCAATCATAATGTCAAAACTATTCATCGCATTTGCATTACTTGCGCTGAACACATTCAGTGCATGGGCCTATAATGTAACAGGGACCGTGTTCAACGCATCGGAAAATGCACCTGAGCCTTACGCTACCCTTCGTTTCTATTCTCAGGCCGATACCTCGAAAACAATAAAAGCAGCCACATCCGGAGCCACAGGTTCATTCAATGTGCCTATTGCCGGAAACGGGAATTACACTGTTGTGGTGACGGCAGTAGGCAACATGCCGGCCACAGTGAAATTCAAAATAAACGGCAAGAACGTGGATCTGGGCAAAATAACATTGTACACTGACACCACATCGCTCGGAGAAGTTACCGTAACGGCTCTGAAACCTATTATAAAGCGTGAGATCGACCGCCTCAGCTACGATGTAAAAGCCGATGATGAAGCCTCCACATCGACCATTCTCGACATACTGCGCAAAGTACCCATGGTGTCGGTTGACGGGCAGAACAACATCACGGTGAAAGGAAGCTCCAACTTCAAGGTGTATAAAAACGGACGCCCCAACAAAGCCTTCTCCTCCAATGCCAAAGATATATTCGAAGCCATACCGGCCTCCTCAATAAAACGGATAGAGGTGATAACCGATCCCGGAGCCCGCGAAGATGCCGAGGGTTCATCCGCCATACTGAACATAGTCACAGATGAAGAATCCTCCCTCACCGGCATAACCGGCACAGCATCATTATCTATCAACAATCTGGCACCCATACCCCGACCGAATCTTTATCTTACAGGCCAGATAAACAAGGTAATGCTGTCGGCCTACGGCGGAGTGAACCAGATCACAAAGGATTCCTCGCTATACGACAGCGAATCGGAAGCTACCTTCGACCAGACAGGTGACACCCGCCGCTCCAAAGGGAGCTCGTGGAGCAAGGGATGGTCTGAGTGGTTCGGGCTCGAATCAAGCTGGGAACCCGACACTCTCAATCTCGCAACAATAGAGCTGAACGGCTGGAACAACAACAGCCGCAACACCTCCCGCACCACCTATACCACCATACATGGCGAGGATCCTGTGATGAAATACACCCAAAACACCCTGTCGCCCCAAAGCGACTACTTTTCTACATCGGCCACAGCCAACTACCAGCGCTCGACTCATCTTAAAGGCGAAACCATAACTCTCTCATATCAGTTCTCCTACGAAAAATCCAACAGCCATTCCGAAACCACCTATTCGGACATGGAGAACTTCAACGAACCGTATTCGGCCATAAATTCAAAAAACCGTCAGCGCCAAAGCGAACACACAGTGCAACTCGACTGGAGCCGCCCCTACGGACAGCACCACAAACTTGACCTCGGAGGAAAATATATATTCCGTGAGGCGCGGTCACGCAGCGAGCAGGAATATGTGGATGCGTTCAACAGTTCCGACGATTTCCGCCACCGCACACAGGTAGGTGCCGTATATGCCGACTACCGGATGACGTTCGGCCGGTGGAACGCTCGTGCCGGCCTGCGCTATGAATACTCCGAACTCTCGGCCCGTTTTTTCCACAGCGACAAAAAACCGTTCAGTTCCACACTCCACGATGTGGTGCCGAGCGTTGCCGTGTCGTGGAACATCAACGATGCCAACACCCTCAAGATGTCATACAGCACATCGATCAACCGTCCGGGAATATGGGAACTGGATCCTACAGTCACCATCACCCCCAACTCAATAGACTCCGGCAATCCGGATCTGAAAAGCTCGCGCAACAACGGAGTTTCGTTAGAGTACAGCCTTTCAAAAAACAAACTTTATCTTGAAGCACAGGTAGGCTATCAGTTCAACCGCGACCAGATAAGCGGCACCAAGCGTGTCAATGATGAGAATGTGATAATTTCATCCTATGGCAACGTATGTTCATCGGATGTGCTTATGTACTCACTTTACACCCAATGGACCATATCCCAGAAAACCGCAGTGATGCTGAACCTCAACGGTGCCTATGGAAAGGTGGCATACCCTTCGGAAAACATATCTCTCACCCGTTTTCTTATATGGCCATACGCGCGTATTTCGCAGGAGCTGCCATGGAAGCTGAAACTTACAGCCCAGGCAAGTTGGTCGTCGGGCAATCTCAACAGCGTGTATTCCTACCAAAGCGGAGGCACACCGTGGTACTCATTCAGCCTCCAGCGTTCTTTCCTGAAAGAGAACCGTCTCACTGTGCGCCTGTGGGCGTCAAACATCTTCGGGCCGTATACATCGCGGTGGGGACGCACACACTACGCCAACACTTCCTATACCGGCTATGCCCAGAGTTCCGACCCACGGGCAGCAATGGTGTCACTGAATGTATCCTACCGGTTCGGCAACCTGAAATCACAAGTCAAGAAAGTGAACAAATCCATTGCCAACGATGACCTCAAAGGTGGTGGCGGATCAAACAGTTCGGGCAAATAATTTCACAACAATAATAGTGATTTTCTTGCTCCGTCAAACTGTTTTGCGTATATTTGCGACCGTAAAACATTTTTAACAAACTAAAAACATTTCTATCATTATGAAAAAGGCTAAATTTCTTGCAATGCTGCTTTTCGCATTTGTATGCTGCATCAACCTCACATCATGCGACGACGATGATGACGATAACAGCACCAGCATAGTAGGCACATGGGAACACTCCTACAAAGGCTACGGCGAGGATTGGAAAGAAACCCTCAAACTCAAAAAGGACAAAACCTATACCTTCAAATATGTAGATTACACCGATCACGATGAGGATATGGACATAAGCGGCGAATATATCTACAATGAGGACCGTGCCACCCTCACTCTAGAATTTCAAGGCTACTATATCAACTATACCAATGTTGATGTCGACGGCAAGACTCTGACCATGCGCGACAGCGATGGCGATTACATCGAATTCCACCGCAAGTAAGCCGCACTGAACGACATTAAAATATCAACGAGGCGGATGTGTTCAGTCACATCCGCCTTGATTTATCTATTTCATAATTAACGTAACACAACCAACGATGAAAAGATACAGGATAATTTTCGTCACCTTGATTTTAGCCATAGGATTCTGCGCCACATCATGCGGCAGCGATGACAAACACGACGATGAACCCGGTGCCGAACAACCGGAAAACACCAGCATCATAGGCCGATGGTACTACGGATTCGAATCGGATTCGGAAAAATGGGAGGAAAACTTTGTGTTTTCAGTCGATGGCACCTACACTTACAGCTATGTGGATTTCTATGACAACACTGAAAACGAGTCCTGGAGCGGCACTTATGTGTATGATCCTGAAAATATGACGCTTACCCTCACCGTTGACGGTTCATCACAGACAATACTGTTCCGGCGCGTAACAATAAAGGGCGACACACTGAATATGCTCAGCAGCGACGTATCCACCGTGTTCATACTTTACCGCCGGTAACGCCCATAGTGTCGCCTTTTGCCCTTAGGCTTTTTCTTCAGCCTGTCAGGACTCACTTTAAGTGTGGCGGGATCTATCACATCCATACCGAATAAACCGCGCTTTATATCCACACGCAGAGTATCACCCTTGTAGATCCGGTCATATTTCTTTTTAGGGATCTCAAGGGTGCATCTGTTATCCCGGTTCACGTCAATTTCAACACAATATACATAATAAGGAGCACCGCGTGTATAGACCCTGCGACTAACTCTGCGGGTATGATAACGTGTCTCGCGGTAACATCGCGCCACCACAACATCGGCCGTAACCGCGGACGAATCGGATGCACAGGCCATATTCAATGTAAGCACTGTGCAAAGCAACACCGGCCCTACAATAATCAACTGACATAACCAGCTGAGCAGGACATTCTGCCGCCCCGTGAGTTTTGGCCATACCCGCATCATAGGCCCTCCTGCCGCCACTGTCACAACTGCCACACATGCCACAGGCACCCACCATGCCACAAGTGTTTCAGAAAGAATCACCCTGCTGCCCGCTACACAGAAAATAACTATGGCCACCGAGAAACCGAAAAGGATCCATCTCACAGCCTCACCTTTAGTTTTCTTATCCATAACACATTCTTGGAATACTGTGCAAATTTAGTGAAATTCCATAACAAAGCGGCGCGGAGATCCGGATTATGACCCGAAGCCTCCGCGCCGCGCGCTTATGGAGAGGATTGCATCAATATGCCTTATTCATCAAGATTTACAGCATAGAACGCTTTTTTACCCGTAGGATAGATACCGGATATGAACATTACTTTGTCGTAACCGTCGCTTTTCATTATAGCCTTGTAGAGCGACTCTATTTCCCGTACGGATCTTACCGGCTGATTGTTGATTTCAAGTATTATGAAACCTGACTTGATTCCGGCCGAAGCGAATTTTCCGTCAGAGAGTTTTGTCACCTCCACTCCGTTCTTTATCTTCAGCTGGGCAAGAGTCTCCTTGGAGACTTCACCGAATGTACATCCGAGTTCGGAACTGTCGCCTACACGGGTAATACGTGTGGAGCCGGAGTTGTTCAGAAGTTTAAGATTGGCGAACTGCTTTTTGTTGTCGCGTAAATATGTCACGGTAACCACATCGCCGGGACTGTAACGGTTCACCTGTTCGCGGAGCTGGGCCTCTGTAAGAGTAGGCGCATTATTTATAGCCACAATGACATCTCCTTCCTTCAGGCCGGCTTCCTCCGCTGCCGACGATTCCTGAACCGACATCACATATATTCCGGAATTTGTGGCGGTAATGTCATGCTTCTGAGCAAGTTTCTGGGTAAGGGGCTGGAAGCTGACACCAAGGAACGCACGCTGCACAGCGCCGTATTGTTTGAGATCATCGGCTACTTTCCTGACTATGGTGGTGGGAATTGCAAACGAGCACCCGGCATAGTTGCCTGACTGGCTGTATATGGCGGTGTTGATACCCACCAGCTCCCCGTTGAGATTTACCAGCGCGCCACCGGAGTTGCCGGGGTTCACGGCCGCATCAGTCTGTATGTAAGCCTCCACTCCCATAGGGCGCCCATGTGTGGCGCTTGAAATACTACGGGCTTTGGCACTGACAATGCCTGTGGTCACAGTCGAGGTAAAACCGAACGGATTACCCACTGCGAGCACCCATTCGCCCACCTTTATATCGTTGCTGTCGCCCATAGGGATCACAGGCAGATCTTCTGCATCAATCTTTATGAGGGCAAGGTCAGTCATTTCATCATTTCCCACCACTGTGGCATTGAACACCCTGTTATCGTTGAGAGTAACCTCAAGCCGGTCAGCTCCATTGATAACATGGTTGTTGGTAACGATATAACCGTCATTGGTCAGTATTACCCCCGACCCGAGACCAAGCTCCTGCTGGGCATCTTCAGGATCCTCCTCAGGTTCCTGCCTACGTGGCTGGGAGCGGCGCGGGCCACCGAAGAAAAAGTCAAAAAACGGATCATCGAAAAATCCCTGCTGCATGCTGCGTGTGTTGTGCCGGCTTACGAAACTTTTGATTGACACCACTCCGTTGATGGTGCTTTCAGCCGCTTTAGTGAAATCAGTGGTAATGCCGGGATTGACTACCTGAACGGCATTTCCGGAACTACGGTCGGACGACACCGCCATAGGCGACGATGCCATAAGCACACCGGCGAGCATTGACGAGGCTGCTATCATGCACCCCGCGATGACTAATTTTGCTTTCATATTCATAGTCTCAATGTGATTGATTCTGCGTTTAACACTTGATTGTTAATTTTACGGCAAATATAACCGCTTTATTATCCCGTTAATCATGGTTTAGAAAATATTAATACGGCAAGCCGAGTTTTTAAAACAAATTTGGCAGTGTGTAAAAATGTTATAGCTAATTTTGCACTGCATGGATCTGCCGGAACGTAAAATACTTCACATTGACATGGACGCATTTTTCGCGTCGGTGGAGCAGCTTGACAATCCCTCGCTGCGCGGTCGCCCGGTGGCCGTGGGCCACGCCGAACGGCGTGGAGTGGTGGCGGCAGCAAGCTATGAGGCCCGACGGTTCGGCGTGCACTCGGCTATGCCCGGCTCCCAGGCACGCAGATTATGTCCTCAGCTGATATTTGTAGATTGCCGCTTTGACCGCTACCGCGAAGTGTCACATCAGATCCACAATATATTCCATGAGTACACCGATGTAGTGGAACCGTTGTCGCTTGACGAGGCATTCCTTGATGTCACTTACAATAAGCCGGGAATAGAATTAGGTGTGGATATAGCCCGCGAGATCAAACATAAAATCAGAGAGCGGCTCGGTCTTGTGGCATCGGCAGGGGTGTCATACAATAAATTCCTTGCCAAGGTGGCGTCGGATTACCGCAAACCCGACGGCCTGTGCACCATACACCCCTCACGCGCCCACGAGTTCATTTACCGCCTGCCCGTGGAAAGTTTCTGGGGTGTGGGTCCTGTAACAGCAGCACGAATGCATTCATTAGGAATACATACCGGGGCCGACCTGCACAAATGCACTCCCGAGCTGCTGACCCATGAATTCGGCAAGGCGGGTATGCTGTACTACAATTTTGCCCGAGGCATTGACCACCGGCCTGTAGAACCTGTAAGGGAACGCAAGTCGCTCGGATGTGAACACACCTACGACACCGACGTTTCCGCTCCCGACGAGGTAGACCGGCGCCTTGTCCGCACCGTCGACGACCTTGTAGAACGTGCCACGCGCAAAGGCTGGCACGGCGCCACACTCACACTTAAAGTCAAATTTCATGATTTCAGCCAGATAACCCGCAGCCTCACCCCGTCCGATCCCCCGGTCACACACAACGATATATTACACCTCGCCCGGCTGCTTATGAACAGCGTGGATTATTCCTCCCGCCCTATAAGACTGATAGGCCTGACATTGTCAAACCCAATTGGTGCATCTGACAGTAAACCTGACGAGGGGCGCCAGCTGATCATCCCTTTCCCTGCGGACGCTTTCCGTCCACTTCCCTTACAAAATAAGGTGGACGGCGCTTCGACTCATTGAATATGCGCCCCACATACTCGCCAAGAATGCCGAGACAGAGCAATATAGTGCCGCCGAGAAACAGAATCACCACAATCAATGTAGGAAATCCCTGCACATCATCGCCCCATATCAGGCTCTTTACAAGGAAATAAATCATATATACGAATGTAAACAACGACACACCAAGACCCACGAAAGTGGACACACGCAGCGGCATAACGGTGTAGCTCGTTATTCCGTCGGCAGCATGCGACAGCAGCCGCATGAAACTGAACTTGGTATGACCGCCGCAACGGTCGCCGCGGTCAAACAGCACTTCCGCCTTTCGGAAGCCCATATAACAATAAAGTCCTTTGGTGTAACGCTGAGTTTCGCGGAGACGGCATAATGCATCAATACATATCCGGTCAAGCAGCCTGAAATCGCCTACATTCTGCAACACAGGCACCCGTGTGAGCCTCTGCAACAAGCTGTAATATAGCATCGTAAACCTTCGGCGCAACCAAGGTTCGCGTCCGCGGGTGATGCGGCGTCCATAAACATCATCGTAGCCCTGCCGCCACAGTTCAAGCATACGGTCTATTACCTCAGGAGGATCCTGCAAGTCGGCGTCGAGGATAACCACACAATCGCCCGTAACATAATCAAGACCGGCAAGCATGGCCGCTTCCTTACCGAAGTTACGCGACAGATCCACATAACGCCAACGTGAATCGCCGGCATGCATCCGCATAACTCCTGCCAGGCCACCATCGGTGCTGCCGTCGTTGACCATCAATATCTCCCAATCATATTCGTGGTGTTGATCCATGAATTCCTGTAAGCCGGCAAACAACGCCGGCAGCACCTCTTCCTCATTATAGAAAGGCACCATCAGCGACACTTTCTTTCGCGGGCATACTGCCGGATCATCCATAATCAACTATTAAGATCAGTTATTCCTAATTTTTGAAAATTCTGTGTGCCGATACATTTTAAATATTTTTTGCATCTATGTATCAAGCAATTCACACAATTATCCTATTATGATTATTACACCGTTCCAAAGGTAAGGATTATTTCAGTAACCGCAGAATGAAAACAGAAATTAATTTTGTCGGCGCAAAGAATAAATACTATTTTTGTAGTTGAATCCAAGATGTGAATTTCCTTATGACTGCTACTCAATTCAACGGCATGGGCGTGGCACTGGTCACACCGTTCAAAGCCGACCTTTCAGTGGACCATGACAGCCTGTCGGCACTCATCGACAATATAATAAAGGGGGGAGCCGATTATCTCGTAGTGCTCGGCACCACAGGCGAATCAGCCACTCTCACCCCGCAGGAACGCCGTGAAACAGCCGCAACAGCCATAAATGCCGCAAAGGGCCGAGTGCCTTTAGTGCTGGGTGTAGGGGGCAACTCCACAGCGGCAGTGATAAACGATCTGCGCACACCCGGATTCACCGACGGTTTCGATGCGGTGCTGTCCGTAGTGCCGTTCTACAACAAACCATCGCAAGAAGGGATCTTCCAACATTTCAAGGCTGTTACCGAAGCCTCACCTGTGCCTGTGATACTTTATAATATACCGTCACGGTGCGGTGTGAACATGACAGCCGCCACTACCTTGCGCGTGGCCCGGGAATGTCCGGGAGCGATAGCCGTAAAAGAAGCCTCCGGCAACCTCCATCAGGTAATGGATATAATAGCCGACAAACCGGAACGCTTCAATGTGATCTCCGGTGACGACGGCATGACTCTGCCCATAATGTCGTTGGGCGGAAGCGGAGTGATATCAGTGGCAGGAAACGCATTCCCCCGTCACTGCTCGGCCATGGTCAAGGCATTTGCACAAGGTGACACCTTATCGGCCTGCACCATAAACCGCAGTTTACACAACATCATGGAGCTTCTTTTTGCCGAAGGCAACCCCGCAGGCATAAAATGCGCATTATCCTGCATGGGTATTATAAAGGAATATCTGAGGCTTCCGCTCGTTCCAGTAAGCGGGCAGTTGCGGCAAACTATAGCGGATGCTGTAAAAAGCTTTGTATAACAGAAGCCTTATTCGCGGTAATACACTCTCTTGACGCGCTGCGACACTGATGTGAGCACTTCATAAGGGATTGTACCGAGCGTGGAGGCAAGCTCCTCAACCGGAATTCCGTTGCCGAATATCTCTACACGGTCGCCCACCCTTACGTCAGGCACATCTGTAACATCGATCATACATATGTCCATGCACACGTTGCCCACCACCGGGCAACGCGCTCCGTTCACAAGCATGGAGAACCGGCCGTTGCCGAGATGACGGTCAAGTCCGTCGGCATAACCTAACGGCACCGTAGCGATTATCGAATCACGATGCAGCATTCCTCGGCGGGAATACCCTATGGCCGTGCCTGCGGGCCATGACTTAAGAGAGATGATGACAGACCGCAATGATGACACATAACGCAATCCCCGTTCCATACCATCCGGAAGCACCGGCACTCCATAAAGCCCTATGCCGAGGCGCACAAGGTCATACTGCCTGTCAGGGAAACGGGTGATACCGGCTGAATTGAGAATATGCCGCATGAACGGCCGCCCGGAATAGTTGGCGGCAAGCTCGGAACAGCACTTATCGAAGCAATCAAACTGCATCTGCGTGTATTCGTCCATATCAAGGCAATCGGCGGTGGCAAGATGGCTGAAAACTGTGCGCGGATAAACCACCTCCTGCGCTGTAAGCATGGCGCCGAGACGCCTCATGTCCTGTTCCATAAACCCGAGACGGTGCATGCCGGTGTCAAGCTTTATATGCACTGGATAGTCCGTGACTCCCACTTTCTCACCCTCGCGTATGATCTCTTCAAGCATCTCGAAGCTATAGATCTCCGGTTCAAGGTGATTGGCAAACAACGCCTTGTAATTGACAACTTTCGGATTAAGAACCATTATGGGCATAGTTATACCTGCCCGGCGCAACTCCACACCTTCGTCAAGCACAGCCACAGCCACATAAGCGGCTCCGCACGACTGAAGAGTACGGGTAAGCTCATACGCCCCAGCTCCATAGCCGTCGGCTTTCACCATGCACACTATCCCGGTTTCGGGCTTCACCCTTGAACGGAACCAGTTGAAATTATGGGCCACCGCGTCAAGGTTCACTTCAAGAACCGTTTCATGCTGTCGCGCCTCCAGCATATCGGCTATCGCCGACAATCCGCTTTCACGGGCTCCGCGCACAAGTACCATCTCATGGTCGAAATCGCTTGTGGACCGGGCTGAAAGAAAAGCGTCGACCGAGGGAAAAAACTCCGCACCGGCGTCAAAATATCTGCTGTTGGCCATCATGCGCTCACCTATGCCGATAACGCGCTTCACACCTTTGGCTTCAAGCAATGAAGCGACATCACGGTAAAGGACACCCTGCGAAAGAGTTTCATGGGCCACATCGCCCAGAATCACAGTGGAGGACAGATTATCGGTAAGGTGCCTGTTCATGAAATCAAGCGCCGGCTCCATAGAGCGGAAATCAGCGGTAAAACTGTCGCGTACCAACATGCAGCCGTTGACACCTTCCATCACTTCAAGACGGGTGGCCACCGGTTCTATGCTTGCCATACGCTCCGCGATCACATCGAAAGAATACCCCTCGTTGAGCATCACGCCGAGACATGCAGCTATATTCTCCACCGTTCCGGCCCCTGACACAGGCACTGTGAAACTGAACCGCTCACCTTTCCAGGCAACAGTGAAGCGAGTGGCCTCCATAGCCGGATCTTCCCTGACATCCACGATAAACAGCGGAGCGCCAGAATCCTCCATAGACCATCCTATACGAACCGGAGAGCCCGGTATAGACTCAATACAGGTACGTATCACAGGATCATCGGCACAATACACCACACATCCGCAGTGATGAAACAGACGGCACTTCTCGCCACACTTATGATCCAGCGAATGGAATCCCTCGCTATGCTCCGGGCCGAGAGAGGTTATGACACCTACTGACGGCCGTATCATATCGCGGAGAGAGGACATCTCGCCCGGACGCGAAATTCCGGCCTCTATTATGGCCATGTCCGTTGATGAATCAATGGCGCACAATGACAACGGCACTCCTATCTGGGAATTGAAACTGCGGGGACTGCGCACTATCTCCCTGTCCCTTATCATAAGCTGATACAACCACTCTTTCACGATAGTCTTGCCACGGCTTCCGGTAATCCCTATCACGGGAATGTCAAAGCGTGCGCGCCATGCCGAAGCCACAGACTGAAGGGCTCCCAATGTGTCAGGAACCTCAAAAAACTGCGCACCGGGGAATATATTGTCAGCTCTTGCCGGAAGATTCTCCACCACAAAAGCCCGCACTCCGGCCGAATAAAGACGGGGAATATAACGGTGACCGTCGTTGGTACGTGTGCGCAAAGCAAAAAAGAGAGAATCTACCGGGTAGGTGAGCGAACGGCTATCAGTCAGCAGATGGCTGACGTTACCGGATAACGCAGGTTCGGAAAGCCCTAATATATGGGCTATATCGGAATAAGAGAATGTCATTGGTCAGAATATCTTTGCTTGAAAACTTTCAGTTGGAAATAAGGCTGCGATGGGCCGCACGGCGCCATTCGGCCTCGGCACACAAGGCTTTCCGGCGGGTATCGTCCGACATGAACGTTCCGGAAAATCTTTCATAAATATAATCCACAGCCACCGACGAAGGATGCTTCATGTCCGCATCATAGAACCGGTAGTCGCGTAAATCGTCGTTAAGCATCTCAAACGAAGGGAAATATATCACATCTTTGAAATCCCGGCACACTCTGTCACATGCCAGCAACAATGTGGCTTTCGAAAGGTTGTTGCCATGCAGCCCGTCGGCAACATGCCTCACCGGACTGACTGTAAGAACCACAGGCAAAGCGGCGTTGACACTGCGTGCCGCCGTGACTGCACGGCCAATAGCACCGGCAGCTTCATCAACATCAAGACGCCTCCGGTCAAATTCCACAGCAGGGAGTTTATGGCAGTTTGCCACCACCCTGCCTGCACGCGTATATATCCATGCCGTGCCGAAGGTCAGAATCATAATTCCTGCGCCGCGCAACGCCCGGGCACCGTGGCTATAGGAGTCATTTACCTTATCTACTACCGCAGCCCGTTGACGCGATGAAAACGACGAATGATGGTCCATGCTGTGCCAAACTCCTGAGCATTCCACTAATTCTTCCTCCGTGACACGACGCTCCGCAACGAGAGCATGAATCATGGCCTCTATGCTCAGTGGATTATAAAGCGTTCCGGAAGGATTGGCACATACATCGAAGCCACCTCGCACAAGCCTCGCTGAGATATTGTCGCTGAAACATGAGCCGGCCATAAACACCGGTGTGTCATGGGTAATACGCATAGATGTGCGCACGGGCTCGGTTTCGGTACGGAATCTCATGGTGCTCAATACATCTGATAGTCCACTGAAAGCACCTGGAACTCCGTGCGCCTGTTGATCTGGTCGGCGGCCTCCTGATCCTGCTCAGGAAGGGCAAGTATGAATTTCTCATCCAGCACATCGCCCTCCTTGAACTGCGGGAACTCGCGGGCCACACGTTTTGTCACCGTCTTGGGACGCGATTTGCCGTAACCCTGATACTGGAGACGGTCAGGAGCGATGCCGACAAATATCAGATAATCGATCACCGCCTTGGCCCGCCGGGCCGATAAGTCGAGATTATACTCGTCGGATCCCCAGCGGTCGGTATGCGAAGCCATCTCAATGGTTATATTGGGATTGTCGCGCAACATCTCGGCAAGCTCGTCGAGAGCCTGCTTTGACTCGGGACGCAATGTCGCTTTATCGAAATCGTAGAAAATATTCTCCACAATATTTGGCTTCGACACCGAAGCAAGGATGAAGTCAATGCCATAGTCGGCATCCTCTTCGGCTGCATCGGACTTGAATTCCTGCTTGGCATTAAGATAACCTTTGGCACCGGCCAGCATCACATATTTTACATCACGGCTCAGAGGGAAACTGAACGAGCCATCATTACGCGCCACGGCTTTCTGATTCGAACCGTCATCACCTACAATCCGGATCACGGCATTGGGCACCGGCTCTTCATCCTTGTCGAGCACCCATCCCGAAATAGTGATTTTAAGATCAGGCAACACGAATGAATATATGTGGTCGTATCCCCTGCCGTCGCCACGGTTGGAGCTGAGAAAACCCTCCTCACGGTCAGGCGAATAATAGGTTATACCGAAATCATCGCCCGACGAGTTTATAGGCGTGCCCATATTCACCACATTCCAGCCGCCCGAAGGTGTAAGGATGGCTTTGAACAGGTCAAGTCCGCCATAACCCGGATGGCCGTCGGATGCGAATATCAGTATACTGTCGGTCAAGGCATATGGGAACACCTCGTCGCCGGGTGTGTTTATGGCCTCGCCAAGATTCTCAAGCGAACCTCCGCGGTCGGTGAGATTTATGCGCCATATGTCACGGCCGCCTGAACCGCCGGGCATATCGGATGTGAAATATAGAAACCTTCCGTCGGGCGACACAGCCGGATGGCCGTAGCTTGAAAGCGTGTCGGAAGTGATCTCCAATTTCACCGGAGCACTCCATTTGGCATCGGAACGCTGCGATGTGAATATCTCCACTCCCGTGGATGCAAACGGACTGCGGCGAGCCTTGGTCAGATACATGGTCGAACCGTCGGGCGAAAACGACACCACGCCTTCGTCAAGTTCCGAGTTAAGCTCTCCCTCCACGGCTTCGGGACGCTGCCACTCACCTTTCTCATTCTGACGCGACACCCATATGTCGCCGTTCTTCATGCCGGTGATCTCACTGCGCTTGGTGCCGGTGACATGTTCGTTAGTGGTGGTGAAATAAAGCGCACCGCGGTCAGTACCGTAAAGCATGGGAGCATAGTCGGCCCGGCGGGAATTGAACAGCTTATGCTGCCTTACCACATAACGGGTCTTGCCCGTTTTTTCCGCCCCTGCCTTGGCGCCGGCAAGACCCGTCTGTGCAAGTTTAGACGAAGGGGCTCTCATCAGAAATTCCTGATAAGCTTTCACCGCCTGGGCGTAACGGCCATCGGCATGCAGCATCTGTGCAAGACGCAACTGGGCCATTGAATCCGGATAACCATAACGGATGGCGTTCTGATAAGCTGCGGCGGCGCGGGCACTCTGATTAAGTTCACGGTAGCATTCGCCCATCTTGAACGCCACGACACCGCGCATAGGCCTCTCCTCCTTTTTGGTCATTTTATTATAGACCTTGCGATAGGTATTGGCCGCATCGAAGTATTCACCCCGCTGCATCTGTTCGTCGGCAACGGAAAGCTTAGGCCCGCGGCATGCTCCGAGAGCTATTATCAGAATGGCTGCCGTAAGCAGCCGCATCAAATTCGGTTTCATATATCGTCAGTATTCACTTTCTATGTTAAAGGACATCGCGGCTGTCAGCGCGAATGAAACTCGACCAGGCCTGTCATTGGCGAGGCCGTTATAATTCCGGTTTCATAACCTGTGGACTCGGCCGCCGCGGCAAGTATCTCACGGAAATGCCACGCTATGGAGCCGGTGAAGTTTACAGTACGCAAGCCTGTATAACTGTAATTGGCAACATTACGCTCAAAAAATTTCACAAACTGGTCAAACACGAGATCCCTTAGCCCCGGTTCACCTATCCGGGCAAGGATAAAGGGCGTAAACGACGCAAGGAACCTGTTGGGTGTCGGATTGCGGTAAACGCGGTTTATGATTTCCGGAAGATCAAGCTGATAATAATCAAAAAACTCATTGCGCAAATGCTTAGGCAGCCGGTTTTTGATCAAGGCGCCTATAAGTTCGCGGCCAAGAACAGCGCCGGATCCTTCGTCGCCGAGAATAAAACCGAGCGGCGACACATTGTCAATGATCCGCTCACCGTTGAAATAGCATGAATTGGAACCGGTGCCCATGATACACGCAAGCCCTGGACGATCACCGCACAGCGCACGCGCAGCTCCGAGCAGATCGGAATTCACCGACACCTCGGCCTGCGGGCCCACTATCTGCGTTATGACACGCGCCATGCGGCGGCATGTCTCGTCGTTGAAGCATCCGGCACCATAATAGTACACACGGTCAATCTTTATATCCTCTATGGCCGGCCGTAATTCCCCGTCCATAGTCTCGTACATCTCATCACGCGACAGCATGACAGGATTAAGACCCTGGGTAAGAATCTTTTTAACGGGAAGGCCGCCGTCCACAGCCTGCCACTCTATCTTGGTGCTTCCACCGTCGGCAATCAGAATCATCCCGCAACAGTTCGTTTAATCAGCTTATAAATATTTTACGCAAATTTAAGCAATTATTTGTCAACAGATACGGCGGCAGGAGTTGTTTTTACCGCACACCTGTTAATCTAACGTGTGGCAAGGCGATTTTAGGGTGAGAGTAGCCCGAAATCCAATTTTTTTTGCGAAATTTGCACCAATTTAATAATCAACAATCACTCGACAATGGAGTTTACCGCCGAACAGATTGCCGCTTTGGTCAACGGAGAGATTGAAGGTGACGGCAGTGTGGCTATTAACGATTTTGCCAAAATAGAGGAGGGCGTTCCAGGCGCCATCTCTTTCCTCGCCAATCCCAAATACACCCATCACATATATAACACCCGGTCAAGCGCCGTACTGGTGCGCCGCGACTTCGCAGCCGAACATCCCGTAAGCGCCACTCTTATCCGGGTAGATGACCCGTATGCCACCATAGCGCAGCTTCTCACCATGGTGCAGCAGATGATGGCGGCCCATCCCGCAGGCATAGAGACTCCATGCCATGTAGCGGAAGGGGTCGAAACGGATCCGGAAACCTATATAGGTGCATTTGCCTATGTAGGAAAAGGTGTGAAACTCGGCAAAGGGGTAAAGATATATCCTCAGGTATACGTGGGCGACAACGTGACCATAGGCGATGGCTCGGTGCTCTATCCCGGCGTAAAGGTTTACCACGGATGCCGTATCGGCAGCGGATGCATACTCCATTCCGGAGTGGTGATCGGAGCTGACGGCTTCGGATTCGCGCCAACAGCCGAAGGATATGAGAAAATACCCCAGATAGGAAATGTGGTTGTAGAGGATAACGTGGAACTGGGGGCCAACACAACAGTTGACCGCGCCACGATGGGAAGCACAGTCATTCACCGTGGAGTGAAACTCGACAACCTCATACAGATAGCCCATAACTGCGAGGTGGGCGAACACACCGTAATGGCGGCACAGGCAGGAGTGGCCGGCTCCACCAAAGTAGGATCACGATGCATGGTAGGCGGTCAGGTAGGACTGGCCGGCCACATAAATATAGGCGATAACGTGATGATCGGCGCCCAGTCAGGCATAGGAAGCAATGTGGCAGCCGGCAGCCGGATGATGGGAAGCCCGGCTGTGCCGATGCGCGATTATGCCCGGAATGTGGTATACATCAAACGTCTTCACGAACTATTCGCTCAAGTGAACAAAATAAACAACTCAAAATAAATCATGAAGCAAATCACATTGAAGCAGCCTTTCACTGTAAAAGGCAAGGGGCTGCACACAGGGCTTGAGATCGAGGCTACATTTCATCCGGCCCCCGAGGGTCACGGATATAAATTCAAGCGCGTGGATCTTGAAGGAGAGCCGGTGATTGACGCCTTAGGCGAAAACGTTGTGGAAGCCAACCGCGGCACAGTGATAGCCAAAGGCGATGTGCGCGTAAGCACCATTGAACACGCCATGGCCGCACTTTACGCAGCCGGCATAGACAACTGCCTCATAACACTCAACGCTCCAGAACTGCCAATACTCGACGGAAGCGCCCGCGAATATTGCGAAAAAATAGCGGAAGCGGGAATATCGGAACAGAAAGCCGACAAGGACTATTATATAGTACGCCAGAAAATAGAGGTCAAGGACGAGGCCACCGGGGCATCGATACTTGTGCTTCCCGACGATGAATTCTCGGTCGAGACCATGGTGGAGTTCAACTCTCCTGTGCTTGCCAACCAATATGCGTCGCTGCGCGACATGAGGGATTTCAACCGTGAGATAGGATCAAGCCGCACATTCGTGTTCGTACGCGAAGTGGAGCCTCTGGTAAAGAATAATCTCATAAAAGGAGGCGACCTCGACAATGCCATAGTGATATATGACTCGCCTATGGAACAAAAAGAGCTTGACCGCCTGGCCGACCTAATGCACGTACCCCATAAGGATGTGACGGAATTCGGCTACATCAACAACCGTCCGCTGAGCCACGACAATGAGCCGGCCCGACACAAGCTGCTTGATGTGATAGGTGACCTCGCACTGATAGGTCGTCCCATAAAGGGCAAAATAATAGCCACACATCCAGGCCATACCATAAACACCGCTTTTGCGAAAAAAATACGCAAGGAGCTCAAACGTCAGGAAGTGCAACCGCCTCTCTACAATCCCAATGCAAGTCCGATCCTTGACAACAACCAGATACGCGAGATGCTCCCCCACCGCTATCCGTTCCTGCTGGTGGACAAGGTAATCGAGATGGGCGACAACCATATTGTAGGTGTAAAGAACGTAACGGTCAACGAACCGTTCTTCCAGGGTCATTTCCCCGACGAACCCGTAATGCCCGGCGTGCTGCATGTAGAGGCCATGGCACAGACAGGCGGACTGCTTGTGCTTTCACAGCTCCCCGATCCGGAACATTACAGCACCTACTTCATGAAGATCGACAATGTGAAGTTCCGCCAGAAGGTAGTGCCGGGCGACACACTGCTGTTCCATGTATCGTTCATGACCGAACTGCGCCGCGGATGCGCAGTAATGAAGGGCTACGCATTTGTCGGTGACAAGATTGTGACCGAATGCGAGTTTATGGCCCAGATTATCAAGAACAAGTAAAATACACACTACGATATGAACCAACCTTTAGCTTACATCCATCCTGAGGCCAAGATAGCCCCCGGAGTGGTCATTGACCCGTTTGTCACTATCCACGGTAACGTGGAGATAGGCGAAGGAACCCGCATAGGCTCCAATGTGACCATAATGGATGGTGCCCGCATAGGCAAAAACTGCACGATATTTCCAGGAGCCGTAATTTCGGCAATACCCCAGGATCTCAAATTCCGGGGCGAAAACACCACAGCCATCATAGGTGACAACACTGTGCTGCGCGAATGCGTAACAGTGAACCGCGGCACAGCCGCCAAAGGCAAGACCGTGGTGGGAAGCAACTGCCTCATAATGGCCTACTGCCATGTGGCTCACGACTGCGTGGTGGGTGACAACGTGATCATGAGCAATGCCACACAGCTTGCCGGCGAAGTAGTTGTAGACAACTTCGCCATAATAGGTGGCGGCACACTCGTACACCAGTTCTGCCACATAGGCCCGCATGTAATGATTCAGGGTGGCGCCCTGATCAACAAGGATATACCTCCATATGTCAAGGCTGCCCGTGACCCCATCGCCTATGCCGGTATAAACTCCATAGGCCTGCGCCGCCGCAATTTCTCAAGTGAGGTGATCCGCGAAATTCAGGAAATATACCGTTACCTCTATCTCTCCGGCCTCAACAATTCCGATGCAGTGGAACGCATAGAAGCCGAACTGCCGGCAACTCCGGAACGCGACGAGATAATACTCTTCGTCCGCAATTCCAAGCGCGGCATTATACGCGGCTACGTATAACTCCCGGCTCAAACGCATATCTGACACCTGCCGCGTGGACTTACTCATAGGTTCCACGCGGCTTACTTATTATACACAGGAACTTTCCCCTGCAGTTAAATGTTTATTATTTGACTCGGATATGAATTATTATCTTGTTCGCAGTCAATTTTCACTAATTTAATTTATGAGTCAGATGCGTATTTTATCATTTCTAATAACAGCCTCATTGTTATCTTCAGCATTCACGGCCAACGCTCAATCAGAGTTTACAGCCGACGGAGTAAAATATCGTGCCGAGGACTATGACAATGCCACTATCATTGGCTACGATTCTATAGGAGAACTCCTTGTTATCCCTTATACTGTACAATATACAGAACCTGACGGTCATTCCTACATGCTGTTCGTCACAAAAATAGCTGACGGTGCATTTACCGATGGCCATATTAAAAAACTGTATTTCGCTACACCCCCATATGACCTACCGGAAAAATACCGACAGCTAACAATAGGAGATCAGGCATTTGCGTCCGACTCCATAACTCTGATAGGAGTGGCTCGTCCGGATCTACCGATAGTGGAAGGGGATCCGTTCAGTGAATATGCTTACGAACACGCTCGTCTTCTCATATCGGATGAACTTACACCGGCGGAACAACAAGCCTATCGCACTACGGATCCATGGAAACGATTTTTTGAAGAAGGAGGAGGTATTATAACGGGTATTTCCCAAGCTGAAAGGAATCAGGAACTTTCGGTAAATGCCACAGGAAACGGTATAGAAGTAAATTACGGAAACGGCAGCGGAGTAATAATAGATGTGTACAGAAGCAACGGAATGCTGATATATAGCGGCTCACCGGGCACCATAACCACAGGGCGTGGGATATTCATTATACGTGCCGGACAATCGGTCATAAAAATAGCAGTATGACAATACTGAAAACGGATGCGGCGGTCTTTCAAAATTTGAAAGAGCGCCGCAACGTGCCTGTATAACTTAATCAGTTCAGGCGGGATTTTCAACGCCTGCAAGTTCGGGATCTATCATGATGCGTCCGCAATACTCGCATACTATAACCTTCTTATGAAGTTTGATTTCCATCTGCTTCTGCGGCGGAATACGGTTGAAGCAACCTCCGCAGGCATTACGCTGGATATACACTATTCCAAGTCCGTTACGCGCGTTCTTGCGGATACGCTTGAAAGCGGCGAGCGTGCGTGGATCAACATCAGGCTCAATGGCTTTGACCTGTTCACGAAGATTATCCTCATCCTGCTTGGTTTCGGAAACTATCTCTTCGAGCTCGGCACGCTTTTCGTTAAGAATATGCTCCTTGTCGCTCAAAAGCTCGCGTGTTGAGTCTATCTCGCCTTTCTTATTTTCGCTTGCACGCTCACACTCGGTGATGTGTTTCTCGCAAAGTTCTATTTCAAGTGTCTGGAACTCTATTTCTTTGGAGAGTAGATCAAACTCACGGTTGTTCTTCACCTCGTTGAGCTGCTCCTTATAACGCGCTATTTTCGACTGGGCCTCATTGATTTTCTCTTTCTCCATAAGGCCTTTCTGACGCAGTTCCTCGATTTCGCGCTGGTAATTGTCGATGCGGGTCTGGAGACCTGCGATAGTGTCCTCAAGGTCGCGCACTTCAAGAGGAAGCTCTCCGCGCACGGTACGTATACGGTCGATCTGCGACAGAAGTGTCTGAAGCTTATAGAGCGATTTAAGACGCTGCTCCACGGTGAGGGCCTGTTCGCTCTTGTTGTTGTCGTTAGCCATATTCTATATGTAAGTTATGGGATTTGTTTCAGTCGATGAGATTCGAATTGCAAAGTTAGGAAATTTTTTCCTAATTATGTCAAGAATAATATCGGTTGTGCACCGTTCAGCCTCATAATGGCCTATATCAGCCAGAAGGATATAAGGTGCGAAGTCCACAAAATCATGATATTTTATATCCGATGTAAGGAAAACATCGGCTCCGGCTTTCACAGCTTTACTGGCCAGGAATGCTCCGGAACCGCCACAGAGGGCCACCCTAAGATTCTCATGCCACTTCAGATTCGATGCTTTTGCAGGATCACTGAACCGAACCACCGGACTTCCGAACACTTGTTTAAGCAGTTCGGCAAACATATCGGCAGAGCTACAGTTTTGCAGCACTCCTATGGCACCTGCACCGGATGGATCCAATGGGCTTATTTCAGTCATACCCATTCTCCGGGCCATTTCAAGCGACACGCCATAAGGCTCGGGAGAATTGTCAAGCGCCGTATGGAGCGAATAAATCCCTACTCCACTCTCTATGGATTTCATGACTGCGGCACTCACCACAGAGTCGCCCGTAATCCGTTTAAGCCCCTTGAAAAGGAGCGGATGATGGCTCACTACAAGATTACAGCCTGAACGCTGCGCCTCCTCTATGACCCCGGATGTTGCATCCACACACAGCATTACCCCTGTGCAAGGCGCATCAGGATGGCCCGTCTGCCAGCCGCAGTTGTCATAATCCTCCTGTAGCTCCAGATCCACTTCCGCCTCTATGGCCCCTGTTATGTCACGGCAAAGAATCTCCGGCACGGGTATCAGGCTTTGGGATCAGGATCGGCGACACGGATATTAAGCTCCTCAAGCTGACTGTCGTCGATAGTCGAAGGCGCGTCAATCATCATGTCACGTCCGGAATTGTTCTTCGGGAAAGCGATCACGTCACGGATTGAATCAAGGCCGGCGAGGATAGACACCATACGGTCAAACCCGAATGCAAGGCCTCCGTGAGGAGGTGCACCGAACTTGAATGCGTCCATCAGGAACCCGAATTTATAACGGGCCTCCTCCTCGCTGAGTCCGAGAAGGCGGAACATCTTGTCCTGAAGTTCCGAATCGTGTATACGGATGCTGCCGCCACCGAGTTCGTTTCCGTTCACTACCATATCGTAGGCTGTGGCACGCACAGAGCCTGTGTCGCTGTCGAGCTTGTCGATATCCTCGGGATTGGGCGAAGTGAACGGATGGTGCATGGCGTAATAACGCTGAGTCTCGTCATCCCATTCAAACAGCGGGAAGTCAATGACCCAGAGGCATGAGAATTTCTGCGGGTCACGCAATCCGAGGCGCGAACCCATTTCAAGACGCAGCTCACAAAGTTGCTTGCGTGTCTTCATCACCGGACCTGCCAGAAGCAGCATAAGGTCGCCCGGGCGCGCGCCGGCTCTCTCGCCCCACGCCTTGAAGTCCTCCTCGGAATAGAATTTCGACATGGAACTTTTCACAGAACCGTCCTCTTCGAACTTCACCCACATCAGTCCTTTGGCACCGATCTGAGGCCGTTTCACAAACTCGGTAAGCTGATCAAGTTGCTTGCGGGTGTAACCGGCACATCCGGGAGCCACTATCGCGCCGAGATATTCGGCATCGTCCACAACTCCGAAACCATGACCCGAGGCAAGATCTTTGAGCTCGACGAATTTCATTCCGAAACGGGTGTCGGGCTTATCACTGCCGTAATACTTCATGGCGTCGGCCCAGGTCATACGGGGGAACGGTTCGGCAAAATCGATATCCTTAGTATATTTAAAGATGTGTTTTACCAGTCCTTCGAACATCTGAAGCACATCCTCCTGGTCCACAAACGACATCTCGCAGTCGATCTGCGTGAACTCAGGCTGGCGGTCAGCCCTAAGATCCTCATCACGGAAACATTTCACAATCTGGAAATAACGGTCGAATCCGCTCACCATAAGCAGCTGCTTGAATGTTTGCGGCGATTGGGGAAGTGCATAAAATTCACCGGGATTCATGCGTGAAGGAACCACAAAGTCGCGGGCACCCTCGGGGGTGGATTTGATGAGAACCGGAGTCTCGACTTCAAGAAAGCCCTTTGAGTCCAGATAGCGGCGGATCTCGAAAGCCATGCGGTGGCGCAGTTCGAGATTACGGCGCACAGCGCTGCGGCGCAAGTCAAGATAACGGTAACGCATACGCAGATCGTCACCGCCGTCGGTATCGTCCTCAATGGTAAAGGGAGGAACTTCGCTCCTATTCAATATTTTCAGTTCGGAGGCAATGATTTCAATATCGCCGGTGGGGAGATGAGGGTTCTTGTTGGTGCGCTCGGCCACCTTTCCTGTCACTGTGACCACAAATTCGCGGCCAAGCTTCGTGGCTACTTCCTGAAGCACAGGATCGGTGTCGTTGTCGAACACCACTTGTGTGATACCGTAGCGGTCACGTATGTCAACGAACGTCATGCCGCCCATCTTGCGGGTGCGCTGCACCCAGCCGGCCAGAGTGACGGTGGAGCCGGCATCGGAAATGCGGAGTTCGCCGCATGTTTTGGTTCTGTACATAGCTATATAGTGATGTATTGTGAAATTTCCATATTTAACGTGCAAATTTACGAATTTTCATCCAACGTCCATATTATAATTTCCTGAAAGTTGGATTCGGTTTGGCAAATAAGTGCCAAAACAAAATTAAAAAGATTAAAGCAGATATCAAATTAAAAACACGCTGCAAAAAAACAGGACGTTATATTTTGCATGTTAAAAATAATCGCTAATTTTGCGAAAGCGATTTTTGGAAACCTTGCAATGCCAGTGAAAACTCGCCGTCAGGCCAACCTGTGTCGCAGCTATAAAACGCTAAATAAACTAATTTTATACATCTTAAATTCTATTAATCTATTACAGTAATTTCAATTCAATTATGGAAGCTCAAAAGCCCAACACCCAGCCTGTACGTCCCGCACAGGCTAAAGCAGAGAAAAAAGGCAGCAACGTGCGCGGCATCAAGAACGCGTTCCTCGTGATCATCGCCTGTTTCATTGTCTGCGTTTGTCTGTTCGCATTCTGGTTCGGACATGACATGCACTTCGAGGACGGACATCCCATTGACATCTGGGGAACTATCTATAAAGGTGGTATAATCGTGCCTATCCTCCAGACTCTCTTCCTTACCGTTATCGTTCTCTCCGTAGAGCGCTGGATCGCCCTCTCAGGCGCCAAAGGCAAAGGCAACATCACCAAATTCGTTGCCGCTGTGAAAGTATGCCTCGAGAAAAAGGACATCAAGGGCGCTCAGGCTCTCTGCGACAAACAGAAAGGTTCTGTAGCAGCTGTTGTTAAAGCCGCTCTCATCCGTTACGAAGAAATGGATGCCAACACCACTCTTTCGAAAGAACAGAAAATAGCCAACCTCCAAAAGCAGGTTGAGGAAGCCACAGCTCTTGAAATGCCGGCTCTCCAGCAGAACCTTCCCATTGTGGCTACCATGACCACCCTCGGTACTCTCGTCGGTCTTCTCGGTACTGTGATCGGTATGATCAAGTCGTTCCAGGCTCTTGCCGCTTCAGGTGCTCCTGACTCCACCGAGCTCTCCACCGGTATTTCCGAGGCTCTTATCAATACCGCTTTCGGTATCGCCACCGGTGCATTCGCTGTTATTTCCTACAACTTCTACACCAACAAGATCGACAACCTGACCTACGCTATCGACGAAATCGGTTTCTCGATCGTGCAGACATTTGCTGCCACCCACTAATCCCCTGTTACAGTTAATTTTATAAACAAGTCAATCAACAACACTTTATATAATTAAAGTAATATGGGAAAAGTAAAAATTAAAAGAAAAAGCACTCTCATCGACATGACCGCGATGAGCGACGTGACTGTTCTTTTGCTTACTTTCTTCATGTTGACTTCAACATTTCTCCAGAAAGAGCCCGTCACTGTAATGACCCCGTCGTCAGTGTCGGAGGAGAAGGTGCCTACAGCCAACCTGGCATCCATCCTTGTCAGCCCCGAAGGAAAAGTGTTTATATCGGTAGCCGGTGAAGCCGACCTCAAGAACTTCGACGAAAGTTGGGGCACCGAGGCCATCCGCGCCGCCATCATCAAGGAGGCTGTGAGAGAATACAACACTCTCCACCCCAAAAAGAAAGTAGAATTATCGGAGGCAGACGTAGCGACATTCTCCAAACTCAACATGTTCGGAGTTCCGTTCAGCTATCTCCATAAATTCCTGAGCATGTCACAAGTAGAGCAGGACAAGTTCATCAGCGATATGTCCAACCCCATGGTGGGCATACCCATTGACGACAACAAGGACCTGAACCGACCCAACGAGTTCCAGATCTGGATGCGTGCCATCCGTAACTCGGGCAACGACAACCTTGCCGAAGCCATGAAGAAAGGCGAAGGCATTGCCGTGAAAGCCGACAAGGGAACCGATTATGAGACGGTGCACCATGTCCTTGACAACCTCCAGTCGCTCAAGATGAACCGATTCAGCTTAATGACAGCCCTTAAAACTGAGCAAGATTAATTATGGCACAGATAGAACAGTCCGACAAAGGAAAGAAGAAAAAAGGAGCGCAGAAAAAAATGTCGATCCATGTGGACTTCACCCCCATGGTGGACATGAACATGCTTCTGATCACGTTCTTTATGCTCTGTACCACTATGATCAAGTCGCAGACCCTCAAGATAGCGTTGCCATCAAACGAAAAGGTCGAAGACTCTCAGATGAACCAGGCTAAAGAATCGGAGGCCATAACCATAATCCTTGCCACCGAACGTGACAAGGACGGCAACATCCGCAAGGATGAGAATGGCCGCCCCATGAATATCGTTTATTACTACGAAGGTCAGGCCAAGGTAGCCGACGAGAACCACGACGGTATGCTCGACGAGAACAACCTTAAGAAAGAGACTTTCCTCGGTAATGAAGGTACAGCCCAGCGCGGCATCCGTCGCGTACTCCACGACCGCAACAAGCAGGTACTTGAAAAGATCGACGCACTCAAAGAGAAATGGCGCAACAAGGAGTTCTCGCCCAACAAGGACAAGAACGACTCTATCTACCAGGCCAAGGCAAAGGAGATCCGCAACGACTCCCTGCTCACCCGCCCTGTAGTGATTATCAAGGCCACTCCCGAAGCATCATGGGAAAGCCTGATCGGCGCTCTCGACGAAATGCAGATCAACCAGATATCGCGTTATCAGATCGACAACATCAACAAAGTTGACTCGGCGCTGATACTCGACTTCTTAGCCAAGAACCCGAAGTGATTTCCGATGACAGATATATATTAACTGACCTAAAAGAAACCTATACATATGGCAAAAGATGTAGATCTTTCATCGAAAGAATGGCGTGACCTTATTTTTGAAGGCAAAAACAAGGAATATGGCGCATACGAAATGCGTAGCGGAAGCGACTCCCGTCACAACCGCGCCATGATCGTGATCGTCATTGTAATCGCCGCACTTTTCCTCGTTGCGTTCCTCGTCAACACCGTTATCAAGAGTGTCGAGGCCCGTCCTGAAGACACCAACGAACAGGCCATGGTGGAAATGGCCACTGACCAGGTGGAAGAGGAAGAGCAGCAGGAGGAAGAACCCCAGCGTGTTGAAGAGAAACAGCCCGAAGTAGTGCCCGAAGAAGTGCTCAACACCATGAAAGCAACCGAGCTTAAGATCACCGCCGACAATGAAGTGCGCGAAGAGATCAAGAGCCAGGATGAAATTCAGGAGAGCACCACAGCTGTGGGCAACACTGACTTCGACAAAGGTACTGACGACCTCAATGTGGTCCGTACCCATAAGGACGAAGTGGTTGTGGAAGAAGTGAAACCCGAACCCGTAGACGACAACAAAGTCTTCGACGTGGTGGAACAGAACCCGGTATTCCCCGGTGGCGAAGCAGCCCTGCTCAAATACGTGGCAGAGCATATCCGCTACCCGGCCATGGCTCAGGAGAACAACATCCAGGGCCGCGTGGTAGTACAGTTCGTAGTTACCAAGACCGGATCGGTAGGCCAGGTGAAAGTGGTTCGCTCCAAGGATCCCGACCTCGACAAGGAGGCTGTGCGAGTTGTGAAGTCGCTGCCCAAATTCACTCCCGGCAAGATGAACGGCCATGCAGTGAACGTGTGGTACACACTTCCCATCAACTTCAAGCTTCAGGGTGTCTAATCGTTCTGAACATCAAGGCTGACGCCTTATCCGTATAACCGCGGGGGCCGTCCTACACAAGAGGGACGGCCCCCGTTTGCATAGTTTGTGAAAAAAGACTATATTTGCCCTTACCATCAGAAAATAACACTATTAAATTGTTAATACACCAATGAAACGGTTAATCTTCGCGCTCATAATCCTGACTACATTTATGGCACAATCACAGAACCCATTATTTCAGAACTTCACTACAGTGCACGGCACTGTTCCCTTCAATTCCATAACTCCCGCCCTTATGGAGGAAGCCATAGAACGCGGCATAACCGTAGGCTTGCAGGAAGTGGATGCAATAACCCGTCAGCGCTCCATGCCTGATTTCGAAAACACCATAGTGGCTCTCGAAAATTCCGGCAAAGACCTGGATCGCGCCCTCGGAGTGTTCTTCCCCCTTCTCGAAGCCCTCAACTCCGATGAGATGAACGAGATTGCCATGCGCATCACACCTAAGCTTAGCGACTATTCAACCTCCATCAATCTCAACGAGGAACTTTGGAAACGGGTAAAGCAGGTGTATGACAACCGCGCCAAATTCCAGCTTTCAGCAGAGGATTCGATGCTTCTCCAGAAAACATACGACTCGTTTGCCCGCAACGGAGCATTGCTTGAAGGCCCGGCACGTGAGGAATACAAAAAACTCAACGCCGAGCTTAGCGAGCTTACCACCGTATTCGGACAAAATGTGCTTAAAGAACTCAACACATACGAAATATGGCTGAAAGCAGAGGATCTCGCCGGGCTCCCCGAAAGTTCCGTTGAGGCGGCAGCACTGGCAGCCAAAGAGAAAGGCCGCGAGGGAGAATATCTGTTCACACTTGCACAGCCCACTTATATGGCGTTCATGAAATATTCCGACCGCCGGGATCTGCGTGAAAAGATGTACCGCCTCTATATGGGCCGCAACATGAAAGGTGACTACTCCAACATGGAGATCATGAAACGTATAGCCGATGTGCGCCGCCGCATAGCCAACCTCCTCGGGCATAAGACATTCGCCGAGTATCAGCTTGAGAACACCATGGCTGAAAAGCCGGCCAACGTGTATAAGCTTCTCAACGAGCTTGCCGAAGCCTACCGTCCGGCCCAACAGCGCGAATTTGCCGAACTTGCCGCATTTGCATCATCTAAAGAGGGCCACGACGTTAAGCTTATGCCTTGGGATTATAGCTATTACAGCAACAAGCTGCGCGCCGAACGCTATGCTTTCGACGAGGAGGCATTGCGTCCTTACTTCGAACTTAACAATGTGATAGCCGGAGTATTCGGACTGGCTGAGAAACTTTACGGCATAAAATTCACAAAACGTGATGACATAGAGGTATATCACCCCGATGTAACCGCCTATGAGGTAACCGATGCCGACGGCTCATATCTCGGTGTGCTCTACACCGACTTCTTCCCCCGCGACTCCAAACGTCCCGGCGCATGGATGACCAACTTCAAGGAGGAATGGATTGAGGAGGACGGCAAGCCGTCGCGCCCCCATGTCACCATTGTGATGAACTTTACAAAACCCACCGAGTCAAAACCCGCCCTTCTCACACCCTACGAGGTAGAGACATTCCTACACGAATTCGGACATTCGATTCACGGAATGCTTGCCGCCACACGCTATGCGTCAATGTCAGGAACCAATGTTTACCGCGACTTTGTGGAGCTTCCGAGCCAGTTCAATGAAAATTACCTCACGCAGCGTGAATTCCTCGACGGCTTCGCACGCCACTATCAGACAGGCGAACCCATACCGCAGAACCTTGTGGACGCGCTGATAGCATCCTCGCAGTTCGGCGCCGCTTATGCCTGCCTGCGTCAGCTCAATTTCGGGTTCATAGACATGGCCTGGCATGATGCTCTTGAACCAGTGGCCGATGCAGTAGGGCTGGAGATCAATGCCGGCAAACCGGTAGAGATGTTCGCTCCGGTGGAAGGCACTCTCATGTCGCCGCAGTTCAGCCACATATTCTCAGGCGGTTATGCCGCCGGCTATTACAGCTACAAATGGGCCGAGATGCTTGACGCCGACGCGTTCGCGCTGTTTGAAGAACGTGGCATATTCGATCCTGCCACCGCCAAGTCGTTCCGCGAGAATATACTTGAGCGGGGAGGCACCGAACATCCAGCCAAGCTCTACCGCCGTTTCCGCGGTCAGGAACCGACTATCGACGCCATGCTGCGCCGCGACGGCATAACCAAGAAATAATCCCATCCTCTCTCCTCACCATTTCCCTTTATCTGAATTATGAAAAAAATCGTCAGAATCCTATCCGCAGCCGCCATTTCAACGGCCATATGCGGAAGTGTGCCGGCTCAGGCGTTCGACTGGATGAGCCTCTTGTCCGGCGGCATGAAAGTAGTGCAGTCCATGTCGATTTCCGATCAGGAAATAATGCAGTATGTGGGCCAGTATGTGATACAGCTCGACCAGCAGAACACCGTGCTGACAGGCAGCAACCCATACGCGGTGAGGCTGCGCAAACTCACTGCCGGGCTTAATGATGTAGACGGAATTCCGCTCAAGTTCAAGGTCTACAAGGTGAACGAGATCAATGCGTTTGCCTGTGCCGACGGCAACGTACGCGTCTACACCGGCCTTATGGATTTGATGAACGACGATGAAGTGCTCGGAGTCATAGGCCATGAAATAGGCCATGTGGCCCACAAGGACACCAAAAACCAGTTCAAGAAAGCGCTGCTCACAGCTGCCGCCCGCGACGGACTTACATCGCTCGGAGGCAGCATAGCGCGCCTGTCGAAATCATCGCTCGGCGACATCGGCGAGGCTATGGTAGGCGCCAAGTATTCACGCAAAGCCGAGGAGGCCGCCGACGATTACGGCTACAAGTTCCTGAAAAAGAACGGCAAGAATCCCTGGGCAATGGCCATGGCGTTTGAAAAAATGCAGCAACTTGAAAGCAGCGGCGCCCAAGGGCCTATGATGCAACTGTTTTCATCGCATCCCGACACGGCAAAACGCATCAAACGTATGAGTGAAAAGGCCCGTAAAGACGGTTACACACGTCCCGGCACCTCGTCGGCCTCATCCTCCTACAAATCGTCAGGCACAACCGGAAGTAACAACGCAAAACGCACCCAAGTAGCCAAGACTAAGAAAAGATAAACACGGTAAACCTCTCAACAAGGCGCCTCTTACCCTATCAGAAGTCCACTGTGAGCCGCACATTGAACTGTCGTGCGGTAAGATAGTTGGGCACGGCATACTGTATGTCATTCACATCGGTAACCCAATAGTATCCGCTCACATTGGATATATCAAACAGATTGAACACATCCACCCCGAGCCATATACTCTTGAAATATTTGTGCATCCCGCTCTTGGCCTCACCCTCGGCAAGAGGCGAGAGCAACGCGTAACTCAGGCCCACATCCACACGTTTGTAGGCCGGTGTGCGGAAATAACCCTTGTCGCGCGACGAATGCGGAGCAATGGTAGGCAATCCGTCGGAGAAAATTCCTTTGAGCGAGAATTTCAGTTTGGGGAACTTGGGGAAATAATCAGTAAAATACAGTGCCACGGAATAACGGCGGTCGCTCGGACGCGGCACCTTGACACCGTTGATGGTTTCCTGCGTTTTCATGAGCGAGAAACTCAGCCAGCTGTCGCTTCCGGGCACAAACTGGCCGAAAAGCTTGGCGTCCAAGCCCATGGCATAACCGCTTGAGGTGTTCTCGCCCTCATACACAATCTTAAGGTTGTCAAGCTCATAGGGAATGAGATCCGACAGCGCCTTATAATATACCTCACCAGAGAGTTTGAACGGGCGGTTGAACATGCGGAATGTATAGTCCGTGGCAAAAATAAACTGCCACGACCGCTGCGACTTGATATCGGAATTAAGCTCAACGGTACGGTTGCCGAGCTCATCGGTCACCACCCGCCGCAACTCCTTGTAGAAAGGTGACTGGTAATAGAGGCCGGTGGCGAAACGGAATGTGAGGTCAGGCTTGCTGTCGGGCACAAACCCCACACTGGCACGCGGCGAGAAAAGAAACTCGCGGTTGAAGTCCCAATAGCTCATGCGTATGCCGCCGTTCACCGACAGATAGCCTGCCTTGGTGGGTATACGCCAGGTGTCCTGTACGAATGCCGAGAAACGGTTGGACGACATATCCTGATGTGAGCGCAGGTTATATATCACCCTCACAGCGTCGCCGGTCGATGGCAAGGAGTAACCTGCCGAATCACGGAGCTCCCAGTCGCGGGCACGCTCCATCACGCTTTCGTGGTTGAATGTCACGCCATAGGCCAGATTATGGCTACCCTTGACGATAGTGCTCCCTTTAAGCCCTATCGACATGACGGATGCACGCAGGCGGTCGCGCGCATGTTCGTGATAACGGCCCACGCCAAGCTCGCCTCCTATGGCGTCGGAACCCGACGTACCGGCCTGATCAAGCCAATACTCGCCGGATATGTCATAGGCCACAAGTTCATTTGTGAGATAACCCGAGGCAAGCAGGTTCCATTCCGTAACTTTACTCGGCTTGAATCCGAGTTGAAGGGCTCCGAACCATGTTTCGAAACGGTCCTTCTCGCCGCCGTCGAAATAAACCTTGAACTGTTTCGCGTCAGTGGATGTTCCGAAACTCGTCTCCCGTGTCTGAGGCGTAAACTTATAATTGTTGATGGAGATATTGCCGAGAAACGACACCTTCCATTTCGGGTTGAGCTTGAAAATAAGATTAGTCTGGTAATCGAAGAATGTTGGATCATATTCCCCTTTTGTCTCCATGGAGTTGAGGAGCGACGTGTTGCGCTTGTAACGCAACCCGTGAAGCTGCGAGAACCGTTTGGTGCTCTGCCCTATCGCAAGGCTCGCACCCATGAGGCTCGCCGATACGGAGCCTTCGAACGCTTCCGGCTCGCGGTAGGTGATATCAAGCACTGACGACATCTTGTCGGCATACTCCGCCGGGAAACCGCCGGTGGAGAACGACACCGAACCCACCATGTCGGGGTTGATTATCGACAGGCCCTCCTGCTGGCCCGAACTGATAAGCAACGGGCGGTAGACCTCTATACCGTTGATATATACGGAGTTCTCATCGTATGTGCCGCCACGCACCGAGTATTGCGATGACATTTCGTTGGACGACGACACTCCCGCCAATGTGGTTATCACCGACTCCACGCTGCCACCAGTGGCATCAGGAGCCGAACGGTAGGACGAAGCATCGATGGTCTGCATCTGACCCGACTGTACGCGGATAGCCGTAACATCCACATCCGAGAGCACCTTGGCATTCTCGACCATGCGCATGTTGAGAGTAATATCCCCCGTGGCATTGATCAGCGTGCGCGATTCCTCCCGGTAGCCGATACATGTAAACACTATCTTGATCGTGTCATTCTCAGGGCATGACAGGCGGTAATCGCCCTCAAGATTGGTCTGTGTGCCGAGAGCCGAACCGGCCACTTTCACAGTGACAAATTCCACCGGCTTGTTCTCCGCATCCGTCACCTTGCCGTGAAAATTCACAGCCGCGGCGGCGTTGACCGCCACAACGGTGGCCATCAGCGGCAGTATATATCGAAGGTATGCTTTCAATGCTTTCATCATTACTATTAACGCGGCCTGTTGCGAAAAATTGTGTACCTTTGCGCCTGTATATAAAGGTAAAGGGTATTCCGCCATGTCACGAAGATATGTAATATTCATAGCCGTGGCCTACGGCTATTCCGTAGCGCGGCCTGTTGCCGACGAGATCAAGCGCCGGGGCCATGAAGTGGCATGGCTCGTCGAACCGGGGTGCCCCGACATGCTTCTGCCTGACGACAAACGCCTCGCCTCTCCCGCCGAAGCGCGGGAATACGATCCCGTGGCAGTGCTCGTTCCCGGCAATTGGGTGTATCCCGGCATTCCGGGGGTAAAGGTGGAGCTGTTTCACGGCTACCCTATCCGCAAGCGCCCCAACAATCCCAACAGTCATTTCGACATTCGTGGATGGTTCGACATATACTGCACCCAAGGGCCGTCGTCGACCCCCCATTTCCGGCGTCTTGCCGAAAAGAAAGGCTATTTCCAGGTCTATGAGACCGGCTGGCCCAAAGTAGACAGCTTCGTAAAAGTGATGGAGAATTCGGACCTGCCTGAACGCCGGCGCCCGAAAATCCTTTATGCCACCACATTCACCCGCTCCATAACTTCGGCCTATGAAATGCCTGCGGTGATTGACCGGCTTGCTTCAAAGAAGCCCTGGGACTGGATAGTCACCCTCCACCCCAAGCTCAACGATCCGGCGCTGATAGCGCAATATGAGGATCTGGCGCGGAGGCACGGAAATGTGGAGTTCCGCCGGCAGATCGACACCGCCACGGCTTTGGCCGAGACTGACGCACTGCTGTGTGATAGCTCATCGATAATCGTGGAATATATGATAGCCGACAAACCGGTGGTGACAGTGCGCAACACCAACCCCGGGCCCGAACTGATCGACATACCCGAAGCTTCGTTGGCCGGCGAAGCCTTGGAGCGGGCCTTGTCGCGTCCCCCCGAACTGATGGAGAATATCCACCGCCACGCCCTTTATCACGAAGCCCACCGCGACGGACTAAACTCCGCCCGTGTGCTTGACGCCATCGACGATTTCATAGCCACCGGAGGCGCCCCGCGCCGCAAACCGCTCAACCTCGTGCGCCGCTTCAAGCTATGGCGCCGCCTCCACCGCCTGTACGGCAAATGACACCCCGCGCATAATAATTTGTATATTACTATTCCGGCGGGAAGAGGAGGATGTTTTCGCACGGGAGGGGATGAGGGGTGGCGTAACTTTGTGGCATGATGATGGCGGAAATAATTACGGGAACGGGCAACACGGCCTCACAGATAGCGTGGATGGCTGTGGTGGGTGTAGGCGAATATGCCATGGTGACCATGGCTGTAATAATCGACTTGTGGAGCGGGCTGCGCAACGCCCGGCGCAGAGGCGTAAGGACATCGTCGCGCGGATTGCGGCGCAGCGTAAGCAAACTCGGCAGCTACCTCACTCTCCTTGTGCTGCTGAGCATAGTCGACACAGTGGCCGCTGCGGCCACAATCTATTTCCGGAGCCACGGCCACGCGATGTTTCCTCCATTTCCGTGGCTGACATCTCTCGGAAGCCTCGCACAGGTTATAATCGAGGCGAAGAGCGTGATAGAAAACACCGCCAATGGCGACAAACTCCTTTCGCTCGGAAAGCGGGCATGGCGCCTCGCCACGCGCCGACTCGGCCTTGAAAGCACCGGATAGAAGTGGTAACAATCTGGTTTTCATACCAATACACCCAATGAGTGATATTTCACATAAAATATCACTCTATAATACTTGCAATTACGGAATTTTTACATTACCTTTGCAACGCAAAATCACCAATGGGGTATTAGCTCATCTGGCTAGAGCGCGACACTGGCAGTGTCGAGGTGAGCGGT
>OGXX01000147.1_pt1 | contig 71309 bp, 58 predicted proteins | sample 1576301 | NCBI WGS metagenome assembly OGXX01 (sample SAMEA3541469, study PRJEB24748) | human gut metagenome | biome: human gut; feature: human-associated habitat; material: faeces | place: China | collected 2012
ATCTGAATGTTATTCCGGATGAATCTGAAGACGGCAGTGTTCCTGAGACAGAACTCTGGGAAGGATTTAAAGGCCACCTGGTAGATGTATCCGGAAGTAGTGTGGATGAAAAGGGAAATCTGGTGGATGGCAGTGGAAACCGCGTGGATCTTGAAGGAAACCGTATTGATGAAAATGGCTATCTTTTAAATGACAACGGAGAACACAAGCTGGATGATAACGGACAGTATATCATGTCCACATATCTGATTACGTCTTCTTCGGATTCAGACAATATGTTGAAGGAAGCGATTTCAGATACCAATGTTCCTGCACCACCAGAAGAGGATGAATCGGACACTACAGAAAATAACGATATGGAAAGCGAAGGCATCACAAACGAAGAGGCCGGGCTGGATTAAATAAAGAGTCGTACACATCTTCTCTGGAGAACAGTCATATATTATTATGACTGTTTTCCAGAGGATTTTTTTATGAAAAAAAATTATACATTTCATAAAAGGAAAGTGTGGATCGTTTTCTTTTTGTGTCTGCTGATGATCTTGTGTCTGATTGGCAGACTGATCTATCTTATGGGCTTTCGTTCGGATTATTATTATGAAAAAGCGGAGGATCTTCATGAACGGGAAAGAGACATTAAGGCCGCACGTGGTGAAATTGTGGACGCAAAGGGAAAAGTACTTGCTGCAAATAAAACAGTGTGTACGATTTCTGTAATTCACAGTCAGATAAAAGAGCCGGAAAAAGTGATCGCTCTTCTGACAGAAAAACTGGGGATATCTGAGCAGACTGTACGGAAAAAAGTAGAAAAAATTTCTTCCATAGAAAGAATACGTACAAATGTGGAGAAAGAAACAGGAGATGAAATTCGAAATGCAGGATTTGCGGGGATAAAAGTAGATGAAGATTACAGGCGTTACTATCCGATGGGGACACTCGCGTCGAAGGTGCTTGGGTTTACAGGCGGGGATAATCAGGGAATCATTGGACTGGAAGTAAAGTATGAAAATTATCTGAAAGGTGTGAACGGAATGATTCTGACAACAACTGATGCCAGAGGGATTGAGCTTGCGGATACGCTGGAAGACAGAGTAGAACCGGTTTCCGGAGACACTCTGCAGGTAAGCCTGGACTATAATATCCAGGAATATGCACAGCAGGCTGCGGAAAAAGTAATGGAAGAAAAACAGGCAGATGCAGTTGTGATTTTGATCCTGAATCCAAAAACAGGGGAAATCTATGCCTGCATCAATGCTCCAGAGTTTGATCTGAATGCCCCGTTTACATTACCGGAGGGAACAGATGCCGCTTTGAATGATGAAGAAAAACAGGCAATGCTGAATCAGATGTGGCGGAACAGGAGTATCAATGATACTTATGAACCAGGATCGATCTTTAAGGTATTTACTGCTTCGGCGGCGTTGGAAGAGGGAGTGGTCAAAGAAGAAGATACTTTTTACTGTCCTGGATACAAGCTTGTGGAAGACCGCCGGATCCGGTGTGCGAGGACGACTGGACATGGATCCGAGACGTTTGTACAGGGGGTGCAGAATTCCTGTAATCCGGTTTTTATTGAAGTAGGGATGCGGCTTGGAACAGAGAATTTTTATAAATATTTTGAAAAATTCGGATTGATGGGGAAGACAGGTGTAGATCTTCCGGGAGAGGCTGCAACGATCATGCACAAGAAGGAAAATGTAGGGCAGGTAGAGCTGGCAACGATGTCGTTTGGACAGTCTTTTCAGGTGACACCGATGCAGATGGCAACAACAGTATGTTCTCTGGTGAATGGGGGAAAAAGTATCACTCCTCATTTTGGCATCGCCGTTTATGATGCGGAAAGTGGAGAGAAAGAAGAAACGATTTCTTATGGAAAAAGAAAACGGATTCTTTCTAAAGAAACGTCAGAAAAGATGAGAAAGATACTGGAAACGGTTGTGTCCGAGGGAGGAGGAAAAAAAGCACAGATCGAAGGATACCGGATCGGAGGAAAGACAGCGACCAGCCAGACGCTGCCAAGAAGTGCGAACCGTTATATAGGATCTTTTATCGGATTTGCACCTGCAGATGATCCACAGGTAGCAGCAATGGCAATTATTTACAACCCACAGGGTATCTATTATGGCGGGACGATAGCAGCTCCGGTTGTGCGCGATATTTTCGACAATATTCTTCCCTATCTTGGAATCGAACGGGAAGAAAACCCGTGAAGCAGTTGAAAAAACAGGGCAGATACATTATACTAAAGCGTAGAATCTGTGCCTTTAAGGTAAGGGCTGATTTTGAAAACAAAAGAAAGACAGAGGTGTATTATGGATTTTACAATGGTCATACCGGTGCTGATCGCGTTTGTTCTCAGTGTGGCAGCAGGACCGGTGGTAATTCCTGTTTTAAGAAGACTCAAGATGGATCAGACAGAGAGAGAAGACGGGGTGAAGTCGCATCTTAAAAAAGCCGGAACGCCGACGATGGGAGGCGTGATGATCTTGTTTGCGATTGCGGTCACTTCGCTGATCTATGTAAGAGAGTATCCGAAGGTGATTCCGGTACTTTTTGTAACGATTGGATTCGGACTGGTCGGGTTCCTGGATGATTATCTGAAAGTTGTTCTTCACAGATCAGATGGACTGATGCCGATGCAGAAGATGGCACTCCAGATCGTGATTACAGCGATTTTTGCATTTTACATCGTGAAAGTGGCAAAGATACCGCTTACCATGCTGATACCGTTTTCAGGTGGGAAATATCTGAACATCGGCTGGTTTGCCATTCCGGTACTTTTTATTGCAGTGATCGGTACCGTCAATGGTGTGAATTTTACAGATGGACTGGACGGGCTTGCATCCAGTGTAACAGTTCTTGTGGCAACCTTCTTTACAGTTGTTGCGATCGGAACAAAGAGTGGGATCGAACCGATTACCTGTGCAGTGGTAGGTGCGCTGCTGGGATTCTTATTATTCAACGTTTATCCGGCAAGCGTATTTATGGGCGACACCGGATCACTGGCTCTTGGGGGATTTGTTGCTTCGACAGCATACATGCTCCAGATGCCATTATTCATTATCATCGTAGGATTGATCTATCTGGTAGAAGTTTTATCAGTTATGATCCAGGTAACATATTTTAAGAAAACAGGCGGAAAGCGTTTCTTTAAAATGGCGCCGATCCACCATCATTTTGAGCTGTGTGGATGGAGCGAGACACGGGTGGTTGCAGTTTTTTCAATTGTAACTGCAATTCTGTGCCTGGTTGCACTGCTGGCATTATAGGAGGCTTACAAAAATGGATTTACAAGGAAAGAAAGTGTTGGTATTCGGTGCGGGGATCAGTGGGATTGGATCCTGCGGATTACTGGAAAAAGAAGGGGCAGAGGTAATTCTGTATGATGGAAATGATAAAAAAGATGCCGAGGCAATGAAAGCACAGCTTGGTGAGGGAAGCAAAGTCCGCGTTATTCTCGGAGCTTTTCCGGAAGAGGAGATGGAAAGTCTTGATCTGGTTGTAATGAGTCCGGGGGTGCCGACTGATCTGTCGGTTGTTCTGGCTATGAAAGAAAAAGGAATTCCTGTCTGGGGCGAGATTGAGCTTGCCTATGTATGTGGAAAAGGAGATGTGCTTGGAATTACCGGAACCAATGGGAAAACGACAACAACCTCTCTTTTAGGCGAGATTATGAAAAATGCCCGTGACAGCGTTTTTGTTGTGGGAAATATCGGTACACCATATACGAATGCCGCAGCAGATACCAGAGAAGATTCTGTGATCGTGGCAGAGCTTTCAAGCTTCCAGCTGGAGAGTATTCATACCTTCCATCCAAAGGTAAGTGCAGTTCTTAATATCACACCGGATCATCTGAACCGCCATCATACGATGGAAGCATATATTCGTGCAAAGATGAATATTGCGAAGAATCAGACACCAGAAGATATCTGTGTTCTCAATTATGAAGATGAAGAGACAAGAAAGATGGCAGATGAATTTCAGGCAAGTGTTCTATTTTTCAGCAGTAAGCATAAACTGGAACAGGGCATTTATCTTGACGGAGAAGACATTGTATACAAACCGGAAAAGGAGAAAGAAGGAACGGTCATCTGCAAGACCGGCGAATTACAGATCCTTGGCGTCCACAATTATGAGAATGTTATGGCAGCGGTTGCAATGGCAGCAGCTTACGGTGTAGATCTGGATGTGATCCGTAAGTCTGTACTTGCATTTAAGGGGGTTGAGCATCGTATTGAATATGTGGCAGAGAAGAACGGGGTTGTCTATTACAATGACTCTAAAGGAACGAATCCGGATGCGGCGATCAAGGGAATCCAGGCAATGAACCGCCCGACGATCCTGATCGGTGGTGGATATGATAAACAGTCCGATTTCCATGAATGGATCCAGAGCTTTGATGGAAAAGTCCGCTATCTGGTACTGATCGGTGCTACAAAAGAGCAGATTCAGAAAGAAGCAGCAGAGTGCGGATTTCATGACTGTATTTTAAAAGATACTTTCGAAGAAGCACTCGATACCTGTGTGGAGCTTGCAAGACCCGGAGATGCAGTTCTGCTGTCACCGGCATGTGCAAGCTGGGGAATGTTCCCGAACTATGAAGTGCGTGGGGAAGAATTCAAAAAATACGTGAATGCATTATAAAAGAAATAAAATAATTTCATATAATCTGTATCAAAGGGCGTGAAACAAAGTGGAGGAAAAAGGGAAAAAGGGGCGTATGGATTACACGCTTCTGTTGATTGTTGTTCTCCTGGTTGTGATCGGACTGGTGATCTTATACAGTACCAGTGCATATAACGGGCAGGTGAAATTTCATGATTCCTTTTACTATCTGAAAAAGCAGGCGTTTGCGACGGTGCTTGGAATTGTACTGATGCTGTTCGTGGCAGGGATGGATTACCACATCTGGCAGAGACTGGCAGTATTTGGTTATCTGGCAGCAGTTGCACTTTCGGTTGCGGTCATGTTGTTTGGCAGAGAAATTAACGGGTCCAAAAGATGGTTAGCTTTGGGTCCGTTTTCTTTTCAGCCATCAGAATTTGCGAAAGTTGCACTGATTCTTTTTCTGGCGGATCTTGTGACGAAGAACGTAAAAACAATCGGAAAAATGTGGACACTTTGCAGGATCATGTTCTGGATCCTTCCAATCGTGGGACTTGTGGGAGCGAGTAATTTAAGCACGGCGATCATTATTCTGGGAATCGGTGTGATCCTGATCTTTGTGGCAAGCCCGAAGTATGCGCAATTTGCCTTGATGGGAATCGCAGGCGCCTGCTTTATGGGGATTTTTCTTGCCCTTGAAAGCTATCGGCTGGAACGGCTTGCTATCTGGAGAAATCCGGAAAAATATGAAAAGGGTTATCAGACCCTGCAGGGGCTTTACGCGATTGGATCCGGAGGAGTATTCGGAGTCGGGATCGGAAACAGTGTACAGAAGCTGGGATTTGTACCTGAGGCACAGAATGATATGATCTTTTCAATTATTTGTGAAGAGCTTGGACTCGCGGGTGCTGGGATTATCGTTTTTCTGTTTCTGCTTCTGATCTGGCGCTTTTTCCTGATCGCATCCGGAAGCAGGGATCTTTTTGGTGCGCTGATCGCGACCGGAGCGATGGCACATATGATGATTCAGGTTATTTTAAATATTGCAGTTGTGACGAACACAATTCCGAATACGGGGATTACACTTCCTTTTATCAGTTATGGAGGAACATCGGTGATGTTTCTTTTAATTGAAATGGGACTTGTGCTAAGTGTGTCACAAGTGGTAGACTAAACAGGAGATATACAAATGACGGAAGGAGGAAGATGCCTGATGGGATGATACAGAAAGAAAGGAAAAAGAGAATCATAAAGCAGACTGCCATGAAAGCCATTCTGGTCATTATTTTGGTTTGCATAGCTATGATTACGTTTCTTTTACTCTTTCAAGTGCGGAAAATCGAAGTATCAGGAAATCAGTATCTTAGCAGACAGGAGATTGCAGACTGGGTGCAGGATGATAATTGGTCTTCCAATTCTCTGTATGTGATGATCAGGAACCACCTGATGAATCACGAGCTGCTTCCGGCAATGGAAGAGGCAAATGTGACGATGAAGAATCCGTGGACTGTGAAGGTGACGATCAAAGAGAAGCGTGTGGCCGGTTATATCGTGTCAGGTGATGAATGTATTTATTTTGACAAGGATGGTATCGTACTTGCAAAGACAAAGGAGCTGTGGGATGGAATCCCGTGCATTGAAGGGCTGGAAGTAAAGAAAGTACAGCTTTACAAAGCACTTCCGGTCAGCAAGGCGAACAAAAAAGCATTTGGGAATCTTCTGGATATGACGATGACACTGAAAAAATGTGATCTCGCGCCGGATAAGATTGTTTGTTCCGGTTCAGATCTGTATCTTTTTTTTGGAAACAAATGTGTCAATGTCGGGCACACGAATCTGGAAGAACGGATCATGCAGATATCACCGATCCTTGAGAAGCTGGGAGATCAGGGAGGAACCCTGTATCTGGAAAATTTTAACACAGATAATATTACAATTACCTTCGAAAAAGATGTGATTCCGGACCTTGGAACATAATCTGTGTCAAGTGAATAAAAAAATAGGAAAATATACAAAATTCTATTGATATTTTTCGGAAAAAAATATATTATAGTCTTATGTATAACTAAGCGCATATTGACATTTAGGGTGTATAATATAATAAGGTGACGAAGGAGGAGAAACTCTTGTTAGAAATTAAAACAAATGAATCAGAAGCAGCAGCTAAAATAATTGTAGTCGGTGTAGGTGGCGGCGGAAACAATGCAGTCAACCGCATGATCGATGAACAGATTGCAGGTGTTGAATTTATCGCAATCAATACAGATAAACAGGCTCTTCAGTTATGTAAAGCTCCGACTCTTATGCAGATCGGAGACAAGCTTACAAAGGGTCTTGGTGCAGGGGCTAAACCGGAGATCGGTGAAAAAGCAGCTGAGGAAAGTGCCGAAGAGATCCAGTCAGCACTCAAGGGAGCTGATATGGTATTTGTTACCTGTGGTATGGGTGGCGGAACAGGAACAGGAGCAACTCCTGTTGTTGCGCGTATTGCCAAAGAGCAGGGAGCACTTACTGTTGGCGTTGTAACCAAGCCTTTCAAATTCGAATCCAAGACAAGAATGAACAACGCTCTTGCCGGAATCGAAAAATTAAAAGAAAATGTAGATACACTTATCGTTATTCCGAATGATAAGCTTCTTGAAATTGTAGACAGAAGAACAACTATGCCGGAAGCACTTAAGAAAGCTGATGAAGTTCTTCAGCAGGGTATCCAGGGTATCACAGACCTGATCAATGTACCTTCACTGATCAACCTTGACTTTGCCGATGTACAGACAGTTATGACAGATAAAGGAATTGCTCATATTGGTATCGGACAGGGCAAAGGTGATGACAAGGCTCTTGAAGCAGTTAAGCAGGCAGTTGCCAGCCCTCTGCTTGAGACAACCATCGCAGGTGCATCTCACGTTATCATCAACATTTCAGGTGACATCACACTTATGGATGCGAGTGATGCAGCAGAATATGTACAGGATCTTGCAGGTGAAGATGCAAACATCATCTTCGGTGCAATGTATGATGATTCCAAGTCAGATGAAGCAACTATCACAGTTATCGCAACAGGTCTTCACAATGTAGGCGGAACACAGAGCAAGCTTCAGTCAAGACTGGAACATAAAGCAGCTATGATGAACGGTGGATCTGGAATGGGAGCAAGCAATATTTCACGTCCACAGTTTAATCCGGGAGAATACAGCAATGTAGAAAGACCGGTATACGGAGGCAGACCGGTACAGCAGCAGACTACACAGGTACCACCGCTTCAGAGTGCAAGAACTCCACAGAGCAAGGTGAAAGAGCAGTCTATCAAGATTCCGGATTTCTTCAAGAAATAAGAATGAAATAACAGGGAAGCAGTAAGAAATTACTGTTTCCCTGTTTTTCATAATTTACTGTTCATAGCGTACCATTTCGCGTCGCAGTCTCCGCATAATTTTCTTTTCAAGTCTTGATATGTAAGACTGGGAGATTCCAAGAAGATCGGCCACTTCTTTCTGCGTTTTTTCTTCCCCGTCGGGGGTTCCGAGTCCGAATCGCATCTGCACGATTACCCGTTCCCTGTTTGAAAGCCGTCCGATGGCTTTCCCAAGAAGTTTGTGTTCTGCTTCGGTTTCCATATCACGATAAATGGTATCTTCTTCAGTTCCAAGAATATCGGAGAGAAGAAGCTCATTTCCATCCCAGTCAACATTGAGCGGTTCATCGATGGAGACCTCCAGTTTGGTCTTGTTATTCCGGCGCAGATACATGAGGATCTCATTTTCAATACAACGGGAGGCATAGGTGGCAAGTTTGATATTTTTCTCTGGATTGAAGGTATTGATTGCTTTGATCAGTCCAATCGTGCCGATGGAGATCAGGTCTTCTACGCCTACACCGGTATTGTCAAATTTTTTCGCTATATATACAACCAGACGCAGGTTATGTTCAATAAGAAGCTTTTTTCCTTCTTCATCCTGCCCGCCTCCGAGAAGGGAAATGGCATGACCTTCTTCTTCACTGCTAAGTGGGAGCGGCAGGATATCTGTCCCTCCTATGTAATGGATTTCCTGCTTTTCCGGGAAGAAAACACTGCGGAAAGAGGGAATCATTTTCAATTTAAAACAATCTGAAACAGCAACTTTTATCATCATTATAATCCTCCTAATAATCTTCAGGATGCAATAGCATTTCATATTTTCCGTTTCCAAAATTCTTCTGTTCGGAAATACCGATCAGTGGAGAATGGATCAAAAATTCAGATTCTCCTGTTATTCTCATCTTCTTGACAGAAAAAACAGGAAGAATACTGGTCGTCTTCTGTATAGTCCGGTACGGGATGTACCGGAGTCTTCCAGGTGAGATTTGGGAAGAAATCTTCTGACAGGCGTCTTTGCTGATAATATGAACCGGCTTTCCGGTCAGTGGATCAGAAAGATGATTACCACTGTCCAGAAAGGCTTTCAGGTGAAAATCTTTTCCATTTACAGTTAAAATCACATCAAAACTGTGATCTTGTGATTTCCATAGTTTCTTTAGAAACAAAAGTCCATGATATAAAAGAAAAAAACCACAGATGCCAAGGGTGAAAAGAAAAGATATGATCCGGAAAAATTTTCCAAAATAAAGACGGAGCCAACTCATGATACCTCCAAGAAGAAAGCTTGCAAGATAGAGCAGAATCCATGCTTTGAAAAAAACGGGAAATGTCCGGATTTTCAATCCGATCACTGTCATACAGGAATTTACCAGGAAAAACAGCAGGATATAGCGGGTCCATACCGGGCATGGAAAAAATAAAATGGCACAGGTCAGTAGTGAACCGGTAAAGGAACCGGCAAGAAGACTTCCATAAGTGGCAGAACATGGAAATACTTTTTTTACTGCCAGAAGAATCAGAAAATCCATCATCATATTTTCCAGAAACAATACATCCAGATATACTTCATACTGCATAGTCTTATCCTTCTTTCTCTTTAGCTGCTAAATAGATTTGGTACTTAAGCATGCTTTATTATAGAAAAGATGTGTTTCAGATTTTGTCAGAAGATGGGAAAAACAGAATAATTTTATTCGACATGCTGAAATGCTGGATTTTTTTAAAGAATTGTCGAAAAAGACAGAAAAAGACCGGCGTTCCATGTCGGAAGCCGGTCTCTGGAAAGATAAGATCGGTATTTATCTGTCGTCACGATCCCATTTGTCAGCAAGATTCTGGATCTGTGACTCGAATTTTGCAAGATCTTTGTTTGCAAGACCTTCATTTTTAAGCACAACATCCATGAGGTGTTTGGCTGCCGCAACCACGCGGTTGAATGCAGTAAGAGCACGTGCTTTGGCCGGCTTTTCAACTGCTTTTTTCGGAAGCCTGATACCTTCAGAAAGGATGGTATCGGTTGCGAGATCAACACAGCCTCCGGAGTATGGTGCAAATGCCGGAATGCCGAAACGGTCTGTGATGGTAGCAGCGAAAGAATCTGTAACCGAATCCTCTCCATGTACAACAAAGATGTGGGATGGTTTCTCTTTGAATCCATCAATCCAGTTCAGAAGACCATTCATATCGGCATGTCCGCTGATCCCTGCAAGGACTTCAATACGGGCATTAACCTCTACATTTTCGCCAAAGAGCCGGACTGATTCCGGTTTGCTTTCGACAAGCTTGCGGCCAAGAGTGCCAACTGCCTGATAGCCTACGAAGAGGATCGTGCATTCTTTTCTCCAGAGGTTGTGTTTCAGATGATGGCGGATACGGCCGGCTTCACACATTCCGGAAGCAGAGATGATTACTTTTGGTTTGTCATTGAAGTTGATCATTTTAGATTCTTCACTGGTGATCGTAGTTTTCAGTCCCTGGAAAAGAAGAGGGTTGATTCCTTTACTTATCAGAGCCATTGCATCCTCATCAAAGCAGGACTGTACATTTTTCTGGAAAACGTTGGTTGCTTCGATCGCCAGAGGACTGTCTACATAAACTTCAAAATTCTGATATTCCGGCAAAAGATTATTTTCTTTGATCTCACGGATAAAGTATAAAAGCTCCTGGGTTCTTCCTACTGCGAAAGATGGAATGACTACATTTCCACCTTTGGCAAAGGTTTCGCGCAGGACTCTGGTAAGCTCCTTAATATAATCCGGTTTTACAGTAGAATGGACCCGGTTTCCGTAGGTGGATTCGATGACAAGATAATCGGCTGCATCTACATGCTGCGGATCTTTGATGATCGGCTGGTCAATATTTCCGACATCTCCGGAAAATACGATCTTTTTGCTTACACCGTCTTCTGTGATCCAGACTTCAATGCAGGAAGAACCAAGCAGATGACCGACATCTGTGAAGCGGAGTTCGATTCCTTCACAGAGCTGGATCGTCTGGTTATAATCGATCGGCGCAAGAAGTGCAACTGCATTCATGGCGTCCTGTACAGTATAAAGTGGTTCGTAAAGCGGAGCACCGGAACGAAGTGCCTTCCGGTTCCGCCATTCTGCTTCGGATTCCTGGATATGTGCACTGTCACGGAGCATAATGCTGCACAGATCAGAGGTGGCGAATGTACAGATGATTTCTCCTTTAAAACCATTTTTTACAAGCAGAGGAATCTTGCCGGAATGGTCAATGTGTGCATGCGTTAAGAGGATATAGTCGATCATGGAAGGATTGATCGGGATTTCCTGATTCTCATACAGATCAGGTCCCTGTTCCAGTCCACAGTCTATTAGAATATGTTTTCCACATGCTTCAAGATAATGGCAGCTTCCAGTTACTTCATGGGCGGCACCGATAAAAGTAAGTTTCATATACTCAACCCCTTTGCGTAAAAATTATTTTAGTATATTATACTATAATTTAAAGAAAAATGATAGAAAATCAGACAATATTACTAAAATGTATATCCTTTCAGAAGAGTGCGAAAAAAGTCAAGGAGCGATATTTTTAATATTTTAGAGGGAATCGAATAAATAAAAACAGTTTTGAGAAAAATTTATACCAGTAAAGATTTGGAGGTTTATTGAGATGGTACTTAATAAAGTAGAAATCTGTGGTGTAAATACAGCAAAGCTTCCTCTGCTTAGCGACGGGGAAAAAGAGGTGCTTTTTGAGAAGATCAAAGCGGGGGATGAGGAGGCAAAAGAACAGTATATCAAGGGAAATCTGCGTCTGGTACTCAGTGTGATCAAACGCTTTTCGGGAAGCAGTGAAAATCCGGATGATCTGTTTCAGATCGGGTGCATCGGACTGATCAAGGCAATCAATAATTTCAATCCGGAGCTGGAAGTAAAATTTTCAACTTATGCGGTACCGATGATCATTGGAGAAATCCGGCGGTTCATCCGGGACAATAATTCGATCCGTGTTAGCAGGTCACTTCGTGATACGGCATATAAAGCCATTTACGCGAAAGAAAATTATGTCAAAGTAAACCAGAAAGAACCTACTGTTCAGGAAATTGCAGAGGAAATCGGGATCGCAAAGGAAGAGATCATCTATGCGCTGGATGCGATCCAGATGCCGGTCAGCTTAAATGAGCCGGTATATAATGACAATGGAGATGCTATGTATGTGATGGACCAGATCAGTGACAAAAGGAACAAAGAAGACAGATGGGTGGAGAAGCTGTCTCTTCAGGCGGCAATGGACCGACTCGGAAAAAGGGAGAGGCATATTATCAGACTTCGTTTTTTTGAAGGAAAAACGCAGATGGAGGTAGCAGAAGAAATCGGAATCTCACAGGCACAGGTAAGCCGCCTGGAAAAGAATGCACTCAGGGCTATGCGACAATATCTGCGAAGTGAATAGAAAAATAGAGATTTCCAGTTGAAATTTGTCAAGGTTCATACTATTATAATCATAGAACAGAAGAACAGGAGAATAGCAATGTATAAAGCGTGTATTTTTGACTTGGATGGAACTTTGACAAATACGCTGGATTCGCTGACTTATTCAACGAATAAGACGTTAGAAGAAATGGGACTTGAGACGATTACCAAAGACCAGTGCCGAAGCTTCGTTGGGGATGGAGCCAGATGCCTTATGGAACGTGCACTTCGTGCGTCCGGAGACACAGAGCTTAAGAGGATTGAAGAAGGTATGGAAGTGTACAGCAGAATCTTTGGAGAAAATTGTATGTACCATGTACGTCCTTATGATGGTGTTGTTCAGATGTTAGATTCACTGAAGAAGAAGGGAATAAAGATTGCAGTATTTTCCAACAAACCACATTTGCAGGCGATCGATGTAGTGGAAAGTACATTTGGAAAAGGATATTTTGACCATATTCAGGGGCAGTCGGGTGAATTTCCGAAGAAACCGGATCCGGAAGGACTTCTGTGGATACTTGATAAATTAGGGGTATCGCCGGAAGAAGGAATATACATAGGAGACTCGGATGTAGATATGAAGACAGGGAAAGCTGCCGGTATGTTTACAGTCGGAGCAGAATGGGGATTCCGGACCAAAGAACTTCTTGTGGAGACAGGAGCAGATGCAACAATTGCACATGCTGAAGAATTGCTTAACTATTTATAGTTCAGATGAGAAAATTTTTCTGTGAGAAAGATAAGGGAGGGTTGCCTGTATGTATGAGTATGATGAAGAATGTCTGCAGACATTCCTGAATATGCAGTCACAGCTTTTTGATGAGCCGGTTGCAGAGACACTGGAAGAGGCAGAAGCGTTTTTGGAAGACTGTATGGCGGTTGTTGTAGATTCTATCAAGGATGTGAGAGATTATCTGGATGAAAGCGGAGCGGACATCAGTGGTATGAGTGATGAAGAGCTGGAAGAGGCTTCAGAAGTATTCGCACTTCCGAACGGACAGTATCTGATCGTGGAAGGTTAATAAAAGGAAAAGAGCTGCGGCATCAGTTGGTTGCCGCAGCTTTTTTGAGCGCATCACGGATGGTGTTGAGAAGAAGCTGAGAAGTATAGGGACTGTCACTTGAAAGTGTAAGATGATCAAGGGACTGGGATTTACAAATCTGGTCAGCCAGATTCTCAAGAGATGGCTGAAGAAGAGGATACATGGCAGTTACCGTCTCACTTAGATTGGAAATGCGGATGGAATTGATAGAGGTGTCAGAGACAGAAACTTCCAGTTCCAGATCTTCATTTCCGAGTGTAAAAGAAGAGGTATAAACGCCGGGAGTATATTTTTTGTCGGATACAGAGGAATGCCGGTCTCCGGAGAACATAAAGAATAAAAGGCAGAGGATGAGAATACCTAAAGTGGCAAAAATAACAGTATAGATAATTTCTTTCATGTGAAGTACGATGATTTTTGTTTTGGAATTCATAAAGAACCTCCTTAGGCAGTATGGAATTTCGGCAGGTTATGCCGCTTAATAAACTATATGAAAAGAAAAAATAGTTTATGCATGAGAAATGCGTGACAAAAGAGAAAGGATTTAGTAGAATCAGGAAAGAGAAAAAGCAGAGGTGAATAGAATGTTTATAATTGCAGGACTTGGAAACCCGGATGAAAAGTATCAGGGGACAAGACATAATGTTGGATTTGATGTGGTGGACCGCCTGGCGGAGAAATACCAGATAGCAGTCGATACTAAAAAACACCGTGCCCTCATCGGAAAAGGTGTGATCGAGGGACAGAAAGTGCTTCTTGTGAAGCCGCAGACTTATATGAACCTGAGTGGAGAGAGTATCCGTAGTATAGTGGAATATTACAAGATCGATCCGGAAGAAGAACTTCTTGTAATTTATGATGATATCAGTTTGGAAGTCGGACAACTCAGGATCCGCAGAAAAGGAAGTGCCGGTGGACATAACGGAATCAAAAATATCATTGCCAATTTAGGAAGTAGTGTATTTCCACGGATCAAGGTAGGTGTGGGAGAAAAACCGAAAGGATATGATCTTGCTGATTATGTTCTTGGAAAATTTTCCAAAGAGGACCGTGTACTTATGGAAGAAGGATATGATCTTGCCTGTGAAGCTTCTGCTCTGATCATGCAGGGAGCAATCGATCAGGCAATGAACGAATATAACCAGAAAAAGAAAGAATAAGAGGAGGCAAAAAGCGATGCATGCACTTACGGCTCCTTTATCTGAACTGGCAGAGATTGAAGAAATCTGTGAAGAGCGTGGACGGGAACCGGGCATGCTGCTTCTTTCCGGGTGTGTGACATCACAGAAAACGCATTTGATGTATGCGCTTGGAAAAGGTTATGGGCATACATTGATCGTTCTTTCCAGTGAAGATAAAGCAAAAAAAATATACGAAGAATATCGTTTTTTAAATGAAAATACCAGCTATTATCCAGCAAAGGATCTCCTTTTTTATCAGGCAGATATCCACGGAAAACAGCTGGTCAAACAGCGGATGGAAACCTTGCAGATGATGATGGAGGCAAAAAGTCAGGTTACGGTCATTACAACGATTGACGGATTCATGGATGAACTGCCATCGGAAGCAGAAATAAAAGGGGACATTCTGACCATTTCCAATGGGGAGGCGCTGGAATTTGAATCGCTGAAGGAGAAGATCATAAAACTTGGATATGACAGGGAAGCTCAGGTGGATGGTCCGGGGCAGTTTGCAGTTCGTGGTGGAATCATTGATATTTACCCACTTACCGAGGAATTGCCGATCCGTATTGAATTCTGGGGAGATGAAGTGGATTCAATACGGACGTTTGACGTGGACAGCCAGAGATCTGTAGAGAATCTGGAACAGATCGTTATTTATCCGGCAGATGACAGACTGGGAAGTGACCGGAAAGTTTCTTTTATCAACTACTTTGATCCGAAGGACACACTGGTGTTCCTGGATGAACCAGCAAGGCTTCTGGAAAAAGGGCGTCTGGCAGAAAATGAAGTGGAAAAAGCGAGAGAGAACCGTGCAGAAGAAATGGAAAGGACCGGGGAAATGGAAGAAGCTCCGGAATTTTTTACGACTGATGAAATTATAAAATTTCTGAACAAATTCTGTATGATCGGGATGTGTGCTCTGGAAATGAAATGTAAGCCATTTTTTGTGAAAAAGCGGTTTGGGATCCAGGCAAAAAGCGTTAACCCGTATAACAGCAGCTTTGAGATGCTGACACAGGATCTCAAAAGACTGAAAAGGAACGGATACCGGGCGGTTCTGATTTCTGGGTCCAGAACAAGGGCAAAACGTCTGGCAGAGGATCTACGTGATTATGATCTGAGCAGTTTTTACAGTGAGGATCAGGAACGTGAAGTGAATCCAGGGGAGATCATGGTATGCTACGGGCATATAGAAGTCGGATACGAGTACCCGATGATTAAATTTATTGTCATATCTGAGTCAGATATTTTTGGAAAGACAAAGAAGAAAAAGAAACGAAAAAGTTATGATGGACAGAAAATAAGCAGCTTTTCGGATCTGAAACCGGGAGACTATGTAGTGCATGAGAATCATGGACTTGGAATCTACCGGGGAATTGAAAAGATAGAAGTTGATAAGGTGACAAAGGATTATATGAAGATTTCGTATGCTGATGGTGGAAATCTTTATATTCTTGCCACACAGCTTGACCAGATCCAGAAGTATGCCAGTGCAGATGCTAAAAAGCCGAAACTTAACAAACTTGGAGGACAGGAATGGCATCGCACGAAGAGCAAGGTAAAGACAGCAGTCTGGCAGATCGCCAAAGATCTGGTGGAACTCTATGCAGTACGGCAGTCCAAAGAAGGATTTGTCTATGAAAAGGACACGGTCTGGCAGAAAGAATTTGAAGAAATGTTTCCGTTTGAGGAAACGGAGGATCAACAGCTTGCAATCGAGGCAACAAAACGGGATATGGAAAGTCCAAAGATCATGGACCGTCTGATCTGTGGGGATGTGGGATTTGGAAAGACAGAGATTGCAATCCGGGCAGCATTCAAGGCAGTGCAGGAGAACAAGCAGGTTGTCTATCTGGTCCCTACTACGATTCTTGCACAGCAGCATTACAACACTTTTGTGCAACGGATGAAAGAATTTCCGGTAAGGGTGGATCTGTTATGCCGTTTCCGCACACCTGCACAACAGAAAAAAACGATCGAAGATTTGAAAAAGGGACAGGTTGATATCATCATCGGAACCCACCGGGTATTGAGTAAGGATGTGGCATTTAAAGATCTGGGACTTCTGATCATTGATGAGGAACAGCGTTTTGGAGTACAGCATAAAGAAAAGATCAAAAAGCTGAAGGAAAATATTGATGTTCTGACACTTACGGCAACACCGATTCCCCGAACGCTTCATATGAGTCTGATCGGAATCCGTGACATGAGTGTGCTGGAAGAAGCACCAATTGACCGGATGCCGATCCAGACCTATGTGATGGAGGAGAATGATGAGATGGTCCGGGAGGCAATCGAAAGAGAAATTTCCCGCCAGGGACAGGTGTACTATGTCTATAACCGTGTCCAGGATATAGCTGAAATGGCAGCGAAGATCCAGAAACTTGTGCCGGATGCAAATGTGGCATATGCACACGGGCAGATGCGGGAACACAAGTTAGAAGATATTATGTACGATTTCATCAATGGAGAAATTGATGTTCTGGTATCGACGACGATCATCGAGACCGGTCTTGACATTTCCAATGCCAATACCATGATCATCCATGATGCAGATCGGATGGGGCTCTCCCAGCTTTATCAGCTACGTGGAAGAGTTGGAAGATCGAACCGTATGGCATATGCATTTCTTTTGTACAGAAGAGACAAAATGCTCCGGGAGGTTGCAGAAAAACGTCTTTCGGCAATTCGTGAGTTTACAGATCTTGGCTCTGGTGTAAAAATCGCCATGCGGGATCTGGAAATCCGTGGGGCAGGAAACCTGCTTGGTGAGGAACAGCATGGACATATGGATGCAGTGGGATACGATCTTTACTGTAAGATGTTAAGTGAGGCAGTCCGTCACCTGAAGGGAGAAATCCCGGAAGAAACCTATGCGACAACCGTGGATCTGAATATTGATGCTTATATTCCGGCATCTTATATTCCGAATGAGTATCAGAAGCTGGATATCTATAAACGGATCGCAGCAATTGAGACAGAAGAAGAACAGGAAGATATGCTAGAAGAACTGATTGACCGTTTCGGCGATCCACCACGCAAGGTGCAGCAGCTTCTGATGATCGCGCAGCTGAAGGCGAAAGCACATGCGGCTTATGTAATTTCGGTAGAGCAAAAAGGCGATGAATACAAATTTACCATGTATGAGAAGGCAAGGGTAAATGTAGCAAAGATTCCGGAACTGCTGGCAAAATATAAGGGAGAACTGACATTTAAGACAGATGCAGAAAATCCATATTTTATTTATTGTAAACTTCGGAAAAATAAAAAAGAAAAAGCAGAGCAGATTCTTGAAAATGCAGGAAAAATTGTCGAAGATATACAGGGACTTGTCGAAGAATAATGTGTATTTTTTATGAAAAAGATTGCCAGTAAGGTAAAAAAAAGATATACTATACGAGTGCATAGTGAAGAAGTGTGTACAATGGAGAGAAGATCAAGGAGGAAATTTTATAAATGAAAAAAAGAGTGGTTGCCTGTATACTGGCAGTTGCCTGCATTGCATCTTTAAACGGATGTGGAAGCAAGTTTAACGGACAGGATACAGTGGTAGAAGTCGGAGATGAGAAAGTGACTGCAGATGTGGCGAACTTTTTTGCAAGATATCAGCAGGCGCAGTTTGAAACAACATATAGCAGTTATCTGGGAGATGATTTTTGGGGAAAAGAAGTTACAGACGGAAAGACTTACGAAGAGAATTATAAGGATTCAATCATGGATTCCCTGGAAGAAATGTATATTCTGGATGAGCACAAGGATGATTATAAAGTTTCGCTAAGTGATGATGAGGAAAAAAGCATCGAGGATGTTGCGAAGAAATTTACTGACAGCAATGACAGTGCTGCAAAAGATGCAGTATCGGGCGATGAAAAGACGGTAAAGAAAGTACTGGAACTTCTGACACTTCAGAAGAAGATGGAAACTGCCATGACTGCGGATGTAGATACGAATGTATCCGATGAGGAAGCAGCACAGAAGAAAATGCAGTATGTGCTGTTCTCTACAAAGACAACGGGCAGTGATGGAAAGTCGACAGATATGTCAGATGACGAAAAAGCAGAAGTGAAAAAGAAAGCAGAAGATTTCCAGAAAAATGCGGCTTCGGCAGAAGATTTTTCTGTATTTGCAACAGCAGTAGGTGCATCAGCCACCGATCTGACATTTGACTCGGATACGACATCGCCAAACGAAGATCTGATCAAAGCTGCTGATAAGTTAAAAGAAGGCGAAGTAACAGACGTGATCGAAGCAGACAATGGCTATTATGTTGCAAAAGTAGTCAGCCTTCTTGACCGTGATGCAACGGATACCAAGAAAGAGTCCATTGTATCACAGAGAAAGAGTGACCAGTATCAGTCAATTTGTAAGAAATGGAAAAAGAAAACGGATATTAAAGTACATAAAAAAGTATGGAATACGATCAGTTTTGCTGATCAGGGCGTAACGGTTAAGAGCACGACCGAAGATACAGATACATCTTCAGACTCTTCATCAAAATAAGCGTCTGACTTAACAACAGGAAAGTACGACAGGAGGAGAGATTAGGATGGAATCAATAGGTATAGTATTGAAGGATATCATGGGAAACAGTGCGGTATTTATAGCAGGAAAAGAAGCCGTGATTGTTTCGGCGGTATCAATTGTTATATCAGTTTTCATTGGAATTTTAGGTTTGAAGCTGATCCGTGTCTGGAATGCAGTGATTGGATTCGTTGCAGGGGCATTGCTTGGATTTGCCGTGACATATCTTATGGGACTGGAAGTTGTTCCGGTACTGATCGCAGCCGGAGTTGCGGGTTTGGTTTTTGCAATACTGAACAGTGTATTTAAGAAATTCGGAGCTTTCTGGGTATGCTTTCTGGGAATGGCTGGCACAGTACTTGCGATTACAAATGCGGGAAACTGGATCATGCTGGCAGTCTGTGGAGCAGTCGGATTGATTTTCGCAATCCTTGCGATGATCTGGTTTGAACCGTTTGTGATTATTGCGACGGCATTAGCAGGCGGTTTTGGAGCAGGAATGATGATCTATGATCTGGCAGGTCTGAAAAATGTGATTTTCATGTGGATCATTTCGATTGGGATTACATTTATCGGAATCGTGATCCAGTTTATCATGAAGTCAAGTGAGATCAACAAGAAGCAGGTTCGAAGAGCAAATGCGATCAAGAAAGAAACATCAAAAGAAGAAGAAATAGAGATGGCAAGAACCATGCTGATCGATCTGGATGATGATGATGACGAGGATGAAGAATAGATAAGATGGATGAGAGGATGTATCAGAATGTGATACATCCTCTTTTGTATCTGATCAGGAATGGCTGGAAGAAACCGGTATTTCTTGCAGCGTTATAAAAAAAGAGGTATAATAAAAATAGTATCAACGATATAAGATCTGGAGATGAAAATATGAAGATAGATATGCATTGTCATGTAAGAGAAGGATCAATTGACAGCAAAGTGCCGATTGAAGAATTTATTAAAAAGCTGCAGTCTAAAGGCATTGGCGGAATGCTGGTTACAGATCATGACACCTATAATGGATATCGGCACTGGAAGAATACGATCAAAGGGAGAAAATACAAAGATTTTGTCGTATTGAAAGGAATAGAGTATGATACACTGGATGCGGGGCACATTCTGATCATTATGCCACAGGGAGTAAAGATGCGCCTTCTGGAGCTGAGAGGGCTTCCGCTTTCGCTGCTGATTGATTTTGTGCATCACAATGGAGGAATCTGTGGACCGGCACATCCGTGTGGGGAAAAGTATCTGAGTTTTACGAATACGAAAAGATGGCAGAAATCTCCGGAGTTGATTGAAAAATTTGATTTTATAGAGACTTTCAATGCATGTGAGCCACCACAGTCCAATGAAGGGGCGAAGTATCTTGCTGAAAAATATGGAAAACCGGGGACCGGAGGAAGTGATGCGCATAAGCTGGACTGCGTCGGCATGGGGTATACGGAATTTCCGGTACGGATTGAGACAGAGCTGGATCTGATCCGGCAGATCAGGGAAAAAGGAGAGATCCAGTCCGGTGGGGAGTATTACACGAAGACGACAAAAGACAAAATTGGAAAATTCAATAAACTTCTGATCTTTTCTTTCTGGTTTTATAACCGGGGTGGTGCACTTCTGAAAAAGCACACACGCAAAAAGAAGATCAATAAAGAACAGCCACTTGATGCAATCGATCCAATCGAGATTCCGTATCTGGACAAGATCAAGAGGAAACATTAGTGAGTGGCAAAATTTACTTTTGACACTCACATCATAATTTTAAAGATAAAAAATCCATCTGATTTCTTTTTTTAAAAGAAAACCAGATGGATTTTTTACAGCCTGTTATTTTTTGAGAGACATTTCCTTCAGTTTGTTTCTAAGATCTTCAAAGGATTCTTTGTAGTTGCGGCTCTGCATTTTCGGGAAAGCTTTCATGATACGCTTCTGCATATGAGAAGTTGCTTTGACATTTTCCAGGTAGCTTCTGCGAAGAAGAGCAATCCGTTCTTTTACTTCGTCAGAAACATCGGCAAGGGTGTCTGAAATTGCTTCCTGTTTTTCGGAAATAGCAGATTTAAATTCTTCCTGCTTCTCAGATACAGTATCTTTGAACTCTTCCTGTTTTTCCATAGCTGTAATGGTACGCTTGTAGATTGATTCACCAAGCTTGTCGGAAATCTGATGAAGTTCGTCTGCAATGGCCTGCATTTTTTCAAGACGTTTGTTGAGCTTAAGGATACCGGATGCTGTTACATAGAGATCGGCAAGTCCGGCAATCACCAGAATACATACAAGAATGATACCGACAAGGAAAGGAATGTGTGAGAGCAGTGTGTCAATCAGTGGATGGAATACATCTACGATGAAAACACAGAACACTCCCCAGATCAGAGAAAACAAAAGGCACACATATCCATTCAGATTGAGCGGCATATTAGAATAATCCCACCATTTGTTATGGAAAACCTTTTCGAGAATGAACCCGGTCAGCCATTCGATTGCAGTAACAAGAATAGCACTTCCGAGATATAGCAGGAGCAGGTTGGAACGAAGCGGTGTCAGAAAATGAATGACTGCAACCACGCCGAAACCGTATACCGGACAGATCGGGCCATTTAAGAATCCACGGTTGACAAAACGACGTTCTTTAAAAGCGGCAAACGCAACTTCTGTACACCAGCCTAAAAAGGCATATATAAAGAAGCACTGAAATAAATAATATAGATGCTGTGCAGTCATAAAAAACCTCCTTGAGTCTGCTGCAAAAAAATATGTAATCCTTTATATTATATACAGAAAGGAAAGATGTGTAAACGGAAAAATGTGCTATACTGAAAACATGACATGGAAGGAGCTGGTAAAATGCTGGAAGAAATGATGCCAAGATGGGTTCCGACAGAAAATGTAAATGGATTTGAAATCTGTCCCGGACTGTATCGTGATGAGGGTGCGACTGCATTTCAGTCGGCAGTTAATTTTACAGTGCATTCAAAAGGGGCTGTGACATGTGAACTTCTTCTGTTTCACAGAAAGGAACCGGAACCTTATGCGGTGATCCCATTCCCGGAAAACTGCCGGATCGGGGATGTATTTTCCATGATGGTATTCGGACTGGATATTGAAGAATTTGAATATGCGTACAGGCTGGACGGACCGTGGAAACCAAAGGAAGGTCTGCTGTTTGATAAAAAGCATATTTTACTGGATCCGTATGCAAAGGCAGTTACCGGACAGAGTGTATGGGGAAAAGCACTAAATACAGGGGGATATCGTGCCAGAGTAGTCCGGAATAATTTCTTCTGGGGCAGTGAAAAGCCGGATAAGATCCCGATGGAAAAACTGATCATCTATGAGATGCATGTCAGGGGATTCACGAAGATGGACAAAAGTGTCCGTCATCCTGGAACCTTTGCCGGAATCAAAGAAAAAATTCCTTATCTGAAAACACTGGGGATTAATGCGGTGGAGCTAATGCCGATCTTTGAATTTGATGAACTGCAGGGGAGCCGTGAGGTTGATGGAAAGAAACTGATTGATTACTGGGGGTATAATACAGTCAGCTTTTTTGCGCCGAATACGAGCTATGCAGCATCAACGGAATACAACCGGGAAGGAGTAGAATTAAAAGAACTGATCCGAGAACTGCATGATAACCAGATTGAAGTAATCCTGGATGTGGTGTTTAACCATACGGCAGAAGGAAATGAATGCGGACCGTTTATTTCGTTTAAAGGATTTGACAATCAGATTTATTATATGTTGACACCTGATGGAAAATATTATAATTTCAGTGGCTGTGGAAATACTGTGAATTGTAATCATCCGGTGGTGATCAAAATGATCCAGGATTGTCTGCGATACTGGGTGGCAGAGTACCGGGTGGACGGCTTCAGGTTTGATCTTGCCTCGATCCTGGGAAGAAATGAGGATGGGTCACCGATGGAAAATCCACCACTCGTAAAGAATCTTGCCTATGATTCGCTGCTTGCAGACACAAAGCTGATCGCGGAGGCGTGGGATGCCGGCGGACTTTATCAGGTCGGAAGTTTTCCGGCATTCCGCAGATGGTCAGAATGGAACGGAAGATACCGGGATGACGTGCGGGAATATTTAAAAGGGGGACTTTGGGCAGCAGGAGCAGCGCTTCAGAGAATTGCCGGTTCTCCGGACATCTATGATACCAGAATCCGCGGAAAACATGCTTCTGTGAATTTCCTGACCTGCCATGATGGATTTACCCTGTATGATCTTTATTCGTATAACCAGAAGCATAATGAGGCTAATGGATGGGGAAATCTTGATGGAAGTGACGATAACCAGAGCTGGAACTGTGGGGCAGAGGGGGACACTGATCAGGTGATGGTTGTTGAACTGCGCCACCGGATGATGAAAAATGCTTTTGCGGTCCTGCTTTGCAGCAGAGGGACACCGATGTTCCTTGCAGGTGATGAGTTTGGCAATACTCAGTTCGGGAATAATAATGCCTACTGTCAGGATAACGAGATTTCCTGGCTGGACTGGACAAGAAAAGAAAAGTTTCAGGATGTATTTGATTTTTGTGCTTATATGACGGCATTTCGGAAACGGCATCCGTCGATCACAGGAGATGCAGGGGCGAGCAGTCTTGGATTTCCGGAGATCAGCTTTCACGGTGAAGTGCCGTGGAAACTGGATTTTTCCAGACCGGAGATCCGGACGGCGGCAGTCATGTTTGCCGGATATGATAACAAAATGGCAAAAGAAGACTGTGTGTATCTTCTGATGAATCCATACTGGGAAGGTGTCTGGGTAGAACTTCCACAACTTCCGGGCGGATATAGTTGGCATGTGGCGGCAAATACTGGAGATAAAAAGCAGGAAATTTATCAGAATCCGGTACGGATTTCGGAGGAAAGAATTCTTGTGGGACCGAGAAGTGTGATCGTTCTGGAGGCAGATCAACAATAAAATACTATTGACAAGCGGGTACTCTTCATTTATAGTAAGGGTACTCGTCTTTTATATTCTCTTTTCTGACCTGAAAAGGCAGAAGGAGAAACTTTTATGAAATATATGAAGAATCATTTTGCCGGAATACTAAGTGTGATTCTGGCGGTAGTATCATTGTCGGGCAGCAGTATGCCTGTCGTATCTGCAAACTCAGCAGAGAGAATCGCAAAGAAAGAAACGATTGTAAAACTTGATGAAAAATTAGGAGCAGAGCCGGGAAAAGTGCTTGAGGAGTTAAAAAAACACGAAAAGGACGGTTATTATCTGGGAACGCCTTACAGCGGATATCCTCTGACAGCAGAGAACTGCATGCGTCCGAACGGAGCTTACGGTGGAAATGGGGCAATGAACTGTACCGGGTTTGTCGCTTATGTTCTGGAAAAATGTGGAGCGGATCTGTCAGGAATTGACAAAGGAAGTCTCCGTGGCGGCAAGGTCAATGCGAGCAACTGGTTTCATTGGATGACAGACAATGCCGTGGAATCCTATCATTACAACACCATTGAGGAGCTGCTTGCGGGCGGAAAAGCGCAAAAAGGAGATGTGATCTATTTTGAGCCGGTTTCCTGGGATGAAGAAGATGCAGACTGCCATATCGGATTTTTCTGGGGAGATAATAGCAACGATAACCGGTTCTGGCATTCGGCATCTATCCCGTCGAGTGGTAATCAGATTTCACAGCTTGTGGCAAAATCCAGATCAACGATATATCTTTTTAAGACAACCCATAACGGAAGCCTGGAGATCATGAAGAGCTCTGCAAGGTCAGGGATTACGGCTGATAATCAGCTCTACTCACTGGAAGGGGCAGAGTATACCGTCTGTAAAAGTGGGACATCCGAGGCAGTCTGCGTAATCCGGACAGACAAGAAAGGATATGGGAAGGCAGAAAATCTGCCGGAGGGTTCCTATGACATCAAAGAGACTAAAGCACCGAAAGGCTATGTACTGGACACAAAGCTGCGGCAGATCACGGTGAATGCCGGACAGACCGTGACCTATGAGTGTCAGGATGAACCGGAAAAGACAAAGGTGGAAATCCTGATCCGGAAGCAGGATGCGGAAACAGGGAAAGGGCAGGCGCAGGCAGGACTTTCTCTTGCGGGAGCTGAATTTCATGTGGCATTTTTTGATAGCATTTTTGACAATCAAAATGAGATCGGTGTGAAGGTGCCGCTCAGGAGTTGGAAGCTGAAGTCGGATGCGGATGGTGTGGTCCGGATGGATGAGGCGCACTTGATCAGCGGAGATCCGTTTTTTGAAAATAACGAGCTTCCGCTTGGAACGATTACGGTATGGGAGATGCATGCGCCGGAAGGGTATCTGGTGGACACCGTTACACATTGTATCAGGACTGGAACGGAGCAAAATGGAAGCTATAAAGCCCTGAAAATATGGAATCCAGTGGAAATAAAGGAAAAGCTCATCCGTGGGGACTTAAAGCTGGTGAAAGCGGCAGATAAAACCTTGAAAAGACTGGCGGATATCCCATTTCGGATCACATCGCAGGCAACTGGGGAGAGCCATGTGATCCTGACGGATAAAAACGGGGAGGCTTCGACCGGTGCGTACTGGAATCCACATACCGTCAACACGAATGAGGGGAAGACAAGTGAAGATGGGATCTGGTTTGGGGAAGGAACTCCGGATAATACAAGAGGAGCGCTTCCTTACGGAACGTATCTGGTGGAAGAACTGTCTTGTAAAAATAATGAAGACCGGATGCTGATTCCTGCGTTTGAGGTGGAAGTAACAAAGGAAATGCGAGTAATTGATCTGGGGACACTGACAAATGATGAACATCCCGTACCGGAGATCGGGACAAGAGCATCTGACCGGGAAACGGGAACGCATAACGGGAAACGGACAGAACAGGTAACGGTCATAGATCAGGTAAAATGGAAAAATCTGGAGATTGGAAAAGAATATGTAGTTAAAGGCACATTAATGGATAAGGAGACCAAAAAGCCGGTTCTTCAGGATGAAAAAGAAGTGACCGCAGAGAAAAAGCTGATCCCGGATACAGATTTCGGAGAAATTCAGATGGAATTTACGTTTGATGCAACGAAGCTTAAAGGAGAACAGGTTGTTGTATTTGAGGAAGTGTATCTGGAGGAAAAGCTGGTTGCAGCGCACGCAGATCTGGAGGACGAAGGACAGAGTGTAACCTATAAAAAGGAAAAGCAGGTAGAAGAGGAAAAACCGGAAAGTCCGGAAAAGCCAAAGGAAACTGAGAAAGCAAAGACGGTTGCAACAGGAGATGGATCTTATGTAAAGATTCTGGTATTTCTGATCGGTGTTATTCTGACCGGGGCACTGCTCCTGTGTTTTCTTCTGAGCCGGATGTGGGGACGAATGTGGAAACGCAGATAAGGATGGCATTGCACTTGAAAGGTTCTTATGCTATAATCGCTAAATAGGAAAATACTTTAGCAGATTGCTGAAGTGAATCAGAAAGAATAAGAAGGGTGGAGAACCATGAATTTACTTTATAAGAGTACAAGAGATGCAGAAAAGACAGTAACAGCTTCCCAGGCAATCTTAAAAGGGCTGGCAGATGACGGCGGATTATTTGTACCGGTTTCGATTCCGAAGCTTCCGGTGTCGCTTGGTGAGCTCAAAGAGATGAGCTATCAGGAGATCGCATATACAGTTATGAAGGAATTCCTGACAGACTTTACAGAAGAAGAGCTGAAGAGCTGTATCGCAAAGGCTTACGACAGTAAGTTTGATACCGAAGAGATTGCACCGCTTGCGAAGGTGGAGGATGCTTATTATCTGGAACTGTTCCACGGAGCAACGATCGCATTCAAAGATATGGCACTTTCCATTCTTCCGCACCTTCTGACTACTTCTGCAAAGAAGAATCAGGTGAAGAATGAGATTGTCATTCTGACTGCAACATCCGGGGATACAGGAAAAGCTGCACTTGCAGGATTTGCAGATGTAGAAGGAACCAAGATCATCGTATTCTATCCGAAGAACGGAGTCAGCCGCGTACAGGAGCTGCAGATGGTAACACAGAAAGGAGACAATACTTCTGTTGTTGCGATCCACGGTAACTTTGACAACGCACAGAGCGGTGTGAAGGCAATGTTCGAGAACAAAGAGCTGGAAAAAGAGTTAAATGAAGCAGGCTACCAGTTCTCATCTGCCAACTCCATCAATATCGGACGTCTGGTTCCGCAGGTTGTATATTATGTATATGCTTATGCGAAGCTTCTTCAGAATGAAGAGATTGCGGAAGATGAAGAGATCAATGTAGTTGTACCGACCGGTAACTTTGGGAATATTCTGGCTGCATACTACGCAAAGAATATGGGAATCCCGATTGCAAAGCTGATCTGTGCATCCAATGAGAACAAAGTTCTCTATGACTTCTTCCAGACAGGAACTTATGACCGTAACCGTGAATTTGTTCTTACAACATCTCCGTCCATGGATATTCTGATCTCCAGCAACTTAGAGCGTCTGATTTACAAGATTTCAGGAGAAGATGCAAGAAAAGATACGGATCTTATGACTGAGCTGAAGACAAAGGGAAGTTACGCGATTACAGGTGAGATGAAAGCAAACCTGGCTGATTTTGCGGCAGGATATGCGACAGAAGAGCAGGTCGCAAAGACAATCCATGATATATACGAAGATACCGGTTATGTAATGGATACCCATACGGCGGTAGCTGCAACAGTGTATAAAGCTTACAAAGAAGACAGTAAAGATGACAGAAAGACAGTAATCGCATCCACAGCAAGTCCATACAAATTTGCAGGAAGCGTTATGTCAGCGATCGATCCGAAGTATAAAGGACAGGATGATTTCAAACTGATCGAGGAGCTTCAGAAAGTATCCGGTACAGAGCTTCCGAATGCCATCAAAGAGATCATGAATGCCGAGATCCGTCACAATACGGAATGTGATGTGGATCAGATGGAGCAGACCGTTAAGAATATTCTTGGCGTAAAATAGACAGGAGAAGGCAAAAGAATGAACGGAATGGAAGGAATTTTCGGGATCATTGGTATTGGGGCGGGATTGTATAGCCTGTATGCATGGTTTCAGCTTAAATTCAAAGGAATCATCAATACATCAATTCTTGTACCAAAAGATACGAATATAAAGAAGTGTAAGGATAAGGAAGCATACAGGGCAGCAGCAGGACCGAAGCTTCTTGTGCTTGCGGTAGTGCTGATCTTGTACGGCGCAGAAGATCTGTATAATACTTATGTGCAGAGTACAGGAAAATTATTCTGGGTGATGTTAGTGCTGGTACTTGCAGTACTGGTATGGTTTGCATGGACAGTCAAAAAGCTGAATGCAAAGTATTTTTAAAATCAGATCACAAAATAAAGGAAAAGGGAAGGTGCAGACAAAAAGAGCTGCACCTTCTTATTTCATTTGGCGGAAAAATTTGTTACAATAAAAGTATTGCATGGCAGAGAAAATGTGATGGGGATAAAAGAAAATGTCATGCGAGAGATGAAATGCCGGAAGATTCCGATCTGTTTCAGGATGGACCGTATTAAAAGAAGCATTTGACAGACTGAATAAATATGTAGTAGGGTAGATGAGATTTGATGGAAAATGTATTTGAGATATTAAAAGATTTACCAAAGCCGGGGGATTACGTTCTTTTGACAGTGGCAAAAGGATCCGCAGCCGGAGAAAAAGCAATTTTGGCAGAGAAAAAAATAATCTGGGAAAGTAAAGAAAACGGTTTCTTTTCAGCACATTTTTCAGAAGCAGGTGACTTGAAAAAATGTGGACTTTATGAAATCAGAGAGCAGCAGGTGTTTTGTGATATAATTGGAGGGCAGGAGCATCTGATCATTTGTGGTGGTGGTCACGTATCGGTGCCGGTGATCAAAATCGGGATTATGCTTGGATGGAAGGTCACGGTTCTTGAAGATCGTCCGCAGTTTGCCGATCATGCCAGAAATGCGGGTGCAACGGAAGTGATCTGCCAGCCGTTTGAAGATGCCCTGGATCAGATCGAAGGAGACAAGGATACGTATTTTGTTGTACTGACCAGAGGTCACAGATATGATCAGGTTTGTCTGGAGAAGATCGTTGGGAAGGAACATGCTTATATCGGAATGATCGGAAGCCGGCGAAGAAGTGCGATGGTAAAGCAGAATCTGATTGAAAAAGGATGCAGCCAGGAAGTAATCGGCGAGATAAAAAGTCCGATTGGTCTGAACATCGGTGCTGAGACACCGGAGGAGATCGGTGTGGCGATCATGGCGGAAATCATCGAAGTAAAGAATCAGAACAAGAGAGTCTGCGGTTATCCGGAAGACTTGCTGGAAGCAATCCTGGATATCGTTCATCCGGGAAAGAAGATGCTTGCAACGATCATTACAAGAAAGGGTTCTGCACCAAGAAATGTGGGATCCAAGATGCTGATCCTGGAAGACGGCAGCTGTGTTGGAACCATCGGAGGCGGCTGTATGGAGGCAGAGGTTTTAAGAAAAGCGAGAGTCATGATGCATGAAAATAATACAGGACTAAAGACAGAATATGTGGATATGACCGGAGATGATGCGGAGGAAGAAGGCATGGTCTGCGGCGGTACGATCGAGGTGTTACTGGAACCACTCTGGAATTAAGAAAGGATGGAAAAGGCTGTGAGAGATTCTTATGGACGAACAATTGAATATATGAGAATTTCAATCACAGACCGCTGTAATCTGCGATGCAGGTACTGCATGCCGGATGGCGCAAAGTGGATTCCTATGTCAGAAATCCTGACTTATGAGGAGATTGAACGAATCTGCAGGGAGGCTGTCCGGATCGGGATTACCAGGTTTAAGATTACCGGAGGGGAGCCTCTGGTCAGAAAAGGATGCGCAGATCTGATCCGGATGATCCGGCAGATTCCGGGCACAGAAGAAGTAACAATGACGACAAATGGGGTTCTTCTGGGTGAGAATCTGGAAGATCTTCTTGCAGCGGGGCTGGATGCGGTGAATATCAGTCTGGATACACTGATTCCGGAAAAATATCAGGAGATTACCGGGGCAGATGAACTGGAAAAAGTCAGAAAATCCATTTTCATGGCAGAAAAAAGCGAGATCCGGGTAAAGATCAACACGGTCCTGCAAAAAGGAGTCAATGATGAGGAATGGAAAAGTCTGGCAGAGTTGGCGAAAAAGAACAAGCTGGATGTCCGTTTTATTGAATTGATGCCGATTGGACAGGGAAGAGCAGAGAATGGCATTTCCGGTGCCTGGGTGCTTGGAAAACTGAAAGAAGCTTATGGAATAGAAGGAGAGTTTTATCCGTTAGAGGGACGGTTTGGGAACGGACCTGCTGTGTATTATCAACTGCCTGGTTTTCAGGGGAAAATCGGTCTGATCAGTGCATTGCATGGAAAATTCTGTGACAGATGTAACCGGATCCGGATGACATCAACCGGAAAGTTAAAAGCGTGTCTGTGCTATGCAGATACTATCTCCGTTTTTGAGGCAGCAAGACACGGATCGGAAGAAGAAATCCGGAAATGTCTCGAACAGGCGATCCGTGGAAAACCGAAGATGCATCATTTTGAGGAGCAGAATTTTATTACAGAACAGAAAAATATGTCACAGATCGGAGGATAAACATAAAAATGGGAAGACTGAAGGGAATCTGCATCAGTGAAAAGAGAGGAACCGAAAAACATGAGGTTCGTGAAGCCATGGTCAAAATGGACTGGGGGATTGAAGGAGATGCGCACGGTGGAAAATGGCATCGTCAGATCAGTCTGCTTTCCGATGAAAAGATTCAGGAATTTCGTGCAAAAGGGGCAGAAGTTGCGTATGGTGCATTTGGTGAAAATTTGATCGTGGAGGGATTTGATTTTCGCATGCTTCCGGTTGGAACAAGATTTCATATCGGAGATGTGGTACTTGAGATGACACAGATTGGAAAAGAATGCCACAGTCATTGTCAGATTTATAAGAGAATGGGTGACTGCATTATGCCAAGAGAGGGCGTTTTTGCAGAAGTCGTCACCGGAGGTCATATCAAGGTAGGAGATGAAGTTGTCATGGAACAGGTGAAAAGTGACCGTCCATTTTCAGCGGCAGTTATTACTTTAAGTGATAAAGGGGCTGCCGGAGAACGAGAAGACAAAAGCGGACCCATGATTGTCGAAATGTTGAAAGATGCCGGATATGATATTAAAGAAACGATTTTATTACCGGATGAGCAGAAAAAACTGGAAAAAGAGCTGATCAGACTGGCTGATCAGAGACAGCTTAATGTGATCTTCACAACCGGAGGAACAGGATTCTCCGAGCGGGACCGGACACCGGAGGCGACGGTAAATGTCTGTGACCGGATGGCAAACGGAATAGCAGAGGCAATCCGGAATTATTCGATGACGATCACAAAGCGTGCTATGTTCAGCAGAGCTGTATCAGGTATCCGAAAAAAAACGCTGATCATCAATCTCCCGGGAAGTCCCAAAGCAGTACAGGAAGCACTGGAGTTTCTGCTTCCTGAACTTGGACATGGGCTTGGAATCCTCCGGGGAACAGAAGGCGAATGTGCCAGAAAATAAAGAGGTTAAAAATCATGAGTGGATTTACACATTTTAACGAAGATGGTAATGCAGTGATGGTAGATGTGGGGGAAAAGGCTGAGACAAAAAGAGAAGCACTTGCATCCGGGGTGATCCGCATGTCGGAAGAATGCTTTCAGAAAGTAAAGGAAGGCAGCATGAAAAAAGGAGATGTTCTTGGCGTAGCAAGAATTGCCGGGATCATGGGTGCAAAAAAGACAGCAGAACTGATTCCGCTGTGCCATCTGTTAAACCTTACCAAAGTCGAGATTGATTTTGAATATCTGGAAGAAGAGCATGGGATCCGGGCAATCTGCCACACGGCATGTACTGGCAGGACCGGTGTGGAAATGGAAGCACTGACTGGGGTAAATACCGCTCTTCTTACAATCTATGATATGTGCAAGGCGGTTGACCGGGGAATGGAGATCAGAGAAATCCATCTGCTTGAAAAGTCCGGTGGAAAAAGCGGGAAATGGGTACGTTAAACGTATTTTAATTTCTGGTAAAAAAAGTAAATATCTTCAACGATTAACAGTTGAAAAAACACGGCTGATGGTCTATAATAGGCTTTAGAAAACCTGGAATGTTCGAGACTTCCGTATTTTTGAACCTACAATACTTTAAACGGGATTCTTATATCTCTGTAATATGTCAGGCCCTCATTGCGCAGGGGAAGGCAGAAAAGCAGATGCGGTCGCCCACCTAGCGGAGTGCTAGGAGTCAAAAAACGGAAAACGGCATTTCGGGGGACTACAAAAGATAAAGGACAGTTGCGAGAGCAACTGTTTTTTTGGGTTTTCAAAGAAGTGAAAATGTGATAAACTATTTTGAAAAATGAAACTGCCGATAAGATAAATGGAGTTATTATATGATGAAAACGATAAACAAGATTCGGGAAATTACAGGGCAGGTGTCACAAAAGCATGTGGGAGCATACGCGGCCCAGTCTGCTTATTTTTTTGTGCTGAGTATGATCCCGATTATTTTGCTGCTTCTTGCTATCATACAATATACTCCGGTGACAAAAGCAGATGTTATGACTGCAGTGGTAAATTTGTTTCCGGAGACAAATATGCAGGATTTTATGGTTGGCATTGTAAATGAAGTATATAACCAGTCGAAGACGGTCATTCCGATCACTGCGATTGTAGCACTGTGGTCAGCAGGTAAAGGAGTACTTGCGGTTAGTACAGGACTGAACTGTGCATATGAGCTTCGTGAGACACGAAATTATGTATTTTTAAGAATCCGGGCATCCATCTATACGATCCTGTTCATTGCAGCAATTGTGATGGCTCTGGTACTTTCTGTGTTTGGTAATAATATCAGTATTTTTATATATCACAAAATTCCGTTTCTTGCGGAGACGACGGATATGATCATGCGTTTGAGAACAGTGATTTCATTTGTTGTTATGACTGGAATTTCGCTTCTGGTATATCACTTTTTGCCGAACCGAAAGCTTCCGTTCCGGGATTTGATTCTGGGATCTATTTTCTGTTCTCTGGGATGGCTGGTGATCTCGTTTGTTTTTTCAATGTATCTGACAATCTTCAAAGGATTTTCCGGTCTGTACGGAAGTATGACGGCGATCATTCTTGTGATGCTGTGGCTGTATTTTTGTATGTATGTGATGCTGCTGGGAGGGCTTATTAACTGTATCTGGGTAGATGCAAAGCGGGATATCCTGGAAAAGGATTAGTTCTGCAAAAAGCAGCATCCAGGTTCCGGAATATGATTTTGCGTAGATAAACGGTGAATCTATCAGATAAAACCGCTTGACATAAAAAAATCATATGTTACAATAATTAAGTATATGACATATAATAAAAGCAATGACCGTGTAAGTAGTGAACTGTTTTCCGACAGAGAAGGAGAATCCCCGGCTGTAAGTTCTCCCCGGTTCAGGCAGGAAACGAATTTCCCACGTGAGCTGCGTTTTTGAAAATAAAGTAGAAAACGACGTCCCTGCACGTTACGCAGTCCGAGTGCCTGTTATTTCAAATAGCAGGAAACAGGGTGGTACCGCGATTTATCTCGTCCCTTTTCAGGGGCGATTTTTTTTATGTATCAGGAAAGTGTTCTTTCCTAATATATAAAAACGCTCCGCGAGGATGCGCACTGCGGCGTATGAGGAAGATGTCACAAGCGACCGCCGCAGGCGCCAGAATGTGCCAAGGCACATTCTTTTTTCTGCCACAGGAAATTTTATTTCCTGTTATAGTCGCAAATGAATAGCCAAAACAAGTTTTAAGGAGGATATCATGAAAGAAAGACTTGAGAGCATCAAACAGGAAGCCATTAAGCAGATCCAGGCTTCTGATGTACCGGAGAAATTAAATGATGTACGTGTCAAATTCCTTGGTAAAAAAGGAGAACTGACAGCCGTATTAAAAGGAATGAAAGATGTAGCTCCGGAAGAACGTCCGAAGGTAGGACAGCTTGTGAATGAGACAAGAGCTGCTATCGAAGAACTTCTTGATGAGACAAAGAAGAAAATGGATGCTGCAATCCGTGAAGAAAAATTAAAACAGGAAGTTATTGACGTAACACTTCCTTCCAAGAAAAATACAGTAGGCCATCGCCATCCGAATACGATCGCTCTGGAAGAAGTAGAGCGTATCTTCATCGGTATGGGATACGAAGTTGTGGAAGGACCGGAAGTAGAATATGACCTTTACAACTTTGAAAAACTGAATATTCCTGCAGATCATCCGGCAAAAGATGAACAGGATACATTCTATATCAACAAAGACATCGTGCTTCGTACCCAGACATCACCGGTTCAGGCACGTGTGATGGAACAGGGCAAGCTCCCGATCCGTATGATCGCACCGGGACGAGTATTCCGTTCTGACGAAGTGGATGCAACCCATTCACCATCCTTCCATCAGATCGAAGGACTGGTAATCGATAAAAATATTTCCTTTGCTGACTTAAAGGGAACTCTGGAAGTATTTGCAAAAGAACTTTTCGGACCGGATACCAAGACAAAATTCCGTCCGCATCATTTCCCATTCACAGAGCCAAGTGCAGAAGTAGACGTATCATGCTTCAAGTGTGGCGGAAAAGGCTGCCGTTTCTGTAAAGGATCAGGATGGATTGAAATCCTCGGCTGTGGTATGGTTCACCCACACGTACTCGAAATGTGCGGAATCGATCCGGAAGAATACACTGGATTTGCATTCGGAGTAGGACTTGAAAGGATCGCCCTTCTCAAATACGAGATCGACGACATGCGCCTCCTCTACGAGAACGATATCAGATTCCTGAAACAGTTCTAGTGAGCACGACAAAATCAAAGAGCAGCGCGGAGAGCTGCGGTAGCAACGAAAGCTGCTGGATTTTGGAGTCTGAATAAGGGAAATTTATAAACAAATCAGAAGGAGATATAAAATGGATACTTCATTATCATGGATTAAAGCGTATGTTCCGGAACTTGATGTAACAGCGCAGGAATATACAGATGCAATGACTCTTTCCGGAACAAAGGTAGAAGGTTTTACAAAGCTGGATGCTGATCTGGATAAGATCGTAGTAGGACAGATTGAGAAAATTGAGAAACATCCGGACGCAGATAAACTGATCATCTGTCAGGTAAATGTAGGAACAGAGACCGTACAGATTGTTACAGGTGCTCCGAACGTAAAAGAAGGAGACAAGGTACCGGTTGTTCTGGATGGCGGACGCGTTGCGGGCGGACATGAGCCTGGACAGAGAGTAGAAGGCGGAATCAAGATCAAAAAAGGAAAACTCCGTGGAGTCGACAGCTACGGAATGATGTGTTCCATCGAAGAACTTGGTTCAGACAGAAATATGTACCCGGAAGCACCGGAATATGGAATCTACATTTTTGATGATGACGCAGTTGTCGGAGAAAGTGCAGTAAAGGCACTCGGACTGGATGATGTCGTATTTGAATACGAGATCACATCCAACCGTGTAGACTGCTTCAGCGTGGTTGGTATCGCAAGAGAAGTTGCAGCTACATTCCACAAAGAATTCAAGCCACCGGTTGTAACATCAACCGGAAATGATGAAGATGTCAATGATTACATCAAAGTAAAAGTAGAAAATACAGACCTTTGCCCACGTTACTGTGCAAGAGTCGTAAAAAATATCAAGATCGGACCTTCACCGAAATGGATGCAGAGAAGACTTTCTTCCGTAGGAATCCGTCCGATCAACAACCTTGTTGATATCACAAACTATGTAATGGAAGAATACGGACAGCCAATGCATGCTTATGATCTGGATACCATCGCAGGTCATCAGATCATCGTCCGCAATGCCCATAAAGGAGAAAAATTCGTAACACTGGATGGTCAGGAAAGAGAAATGGATGATTCTGTTCTGATGATCTGTGATGGCGAAAAAGCGGTAGGTATTGCCGGAATCATGGGTGGCGAAAATTCCATGATCACTGACAATGTACAGACCATGTTATTTGAAGCTGCATGCTTCGATGGAACCAACATCCGTAAATCCAGCAAGAAAGTCGGACTTCGTACCGATGCATCCGGTAAATTTGAAAAGGGACTGGATCCGAATAATGCAGAGGATGCAATCAACCGTGCCTGCCAGCTGATCGAAGAAATGGGAGCCGGTGAAGTTGTCGGAGGAATGGTTGATGTATACAGCAAGAAAAAAGAACCTGTACGTGTACCATTTGATGCCGACAAGATCAATGCACTTCTCGGAACAGACATCCCGGAAGAAGATATGATCAAATATTTTGAAAAGATCGACCTGGAATATGATGCAGAAGCAAAAGAAGTGATCGCACCAACCTTCCGTCATGACTTATTCCGTATCGCCGATCTTGCGGAAGAAGTAGCAAGATTCTACGGATATGATAATATCCCGACTACACTGCCTACAGGTGAGGCTACAACTGGTAAGCTTTCTTTCAAGCTTCGTGTGGAAGAAGTAGCAAGAAATATTGCAGAATTCTGTGGATTCAGCCAGGGAATGACTTATTCATTTGAAAGCCCGAAGGTATTTGACAAGCTCCTCCTCGACAAGGATGATCCGATGCGTCAGGCAATCCAGATCATGAACCCGCTTGGAGAAGATTACAGTGTCATGCGTACAACATCTCTGAATGGTATGCTGACATCTCTTGCAACAAACTACAACAGAAGAAATAAAAATGTCCGTCTGTACGAGCTTGGAAATATTTATCTTCCAAAGGCACTTCCACTGACAGAACTGCCGGATGAAAGAATGCAGTTTACACTTGGAATGTACGGAGATGGAGACTTCTTCAGTATGAAAGGTGTTGTAGAAGAGTTCTTTGAAAAAGTCGGACTTCATAAGAAAGAAACCTATGATCCAAATGCAGGAAAGAACTTCCTTCATCCGGGACGTCAGGCAAACATCGTTTACGATGGAAAGGTTGTCGGATACATGGGTGAGGTTCATCCGGAAGTTGCTGATATCTATGGAATCGGTGAAAGAGCATACGTTGCTGTCATTGATATGCCACAGATCACAGAGCTTGCAACATTTGACAGAAAATACGAAGGAATTGCAAAATACCCGGCAGTCAGCCGTGATATCAGTATGGTAATGCCAAAATCCATCCTGGTAGGACAGGTTGAAGAAGTGATCGAGAACAAGGGTGGCGCTTATCTGGAAAGCTATAAGCTGTTCGATATCTATGAAGGCGCTCAGATCAAGGCAGGCTTCAAGTCTGTTGCTTATTCTATCACATTCCGTGCAAAAGATAAGACTCTGGAAGAAGCTGACATTTCAGCTGCTATGAACCGTATCTTAAAGGCACTGGAGGAAATGGGTATCGAGCTTCGTAAGTAGGCGAAAAGAGGTCAAAAGAATGAAACGACAGGATTTTTATTTTGATTTACCGGAAGAGTTGATCGCGCAGGATCCGCTTGAAGACAGATCCAGTTCCAGACTGCTTGTTCTTGATAAAAAAACCGGTGCAACCAGTCATCACATTTTCCGTGAGATCAAAGATTATCTCAAACCGGGAGACTGCCTTGTGATCAATGATACCAAGGTTATCCCGGCAAGACTGATCGGTGAAAAAGAAGGAACCGGCGGAAAAGTCGAAGTTCTTCTTTTAAAACGAAAAGGAAATGATGTCTGGGAAACACTTGTAAAACCAGGAAAGAAGATGAAACCCGGAGCAAGAGTCAGCTTCGGAGACGGTCTTCTGAAAGGGGAAGTTCTGGAGGTTGTAGAGGAAGGAAACCGTCTGATCCATTTTGAATACGAAGGAATTTTTGAAGAGATTCTGGATCAGCTTGGACAGATGCCGCTTCCGCCTTACATCACCCACCAACTGGAGGACAAGAATCGTTACCAGACCGTGTATGCAAAGCATTCCGGATCTGCGGCTGCTCCGACGGCAGGACTGCATTTTACACCGGAGCTTCTGGAAGAAATCAAAGCAGAAGGTGTGGAGATTGCGCATGTAACGCTTCATGTCGGACTTGGAACTTTCCGTCCGGTAAAAGCGGATGATATTCTGGATCACCATATGCATTCGGAATTCTACCGGATCGAGGCATCTGAGGCAGAAAAGATCAACCGTGCAAAAGAGAGCGGACACCGGGTGATCTGCGTCGGAACGACAAGCTGCCGGACCGTAGAATCTGCGGCTGATGAAAACGGAAAGTTAAAAGAGTGCAGTGGATGGACAGAGATTTTCATCTATCCGGGCTATAAATTCAAGGTACTGGACTGCCTGATCACGAACTTCCATTTACCGGAGTCAACGCTGATCATGCTGGTAAGTGCGCTTGCCGGAAGAGAGCATGTGCTTGCGGCATATGAAGAAGCAGTTAAAGAGAGATATCGATTCTTCAGCTTTGGGGATGCGATGTTTATAGAATAGACGCAGAATCTGACAAATGTGAGGTTATGTCAGGGAACAGGAAATCATAAGATATTAACCGGAGAACGGGATTGTTCAAGTCATGTACAACTTTGAAAAATCTTGTTCTCCGTTTTTTGTATAGGTTGGAAACGATTGAGTTTAAAAATCTTATTGAATAAATGTTTATCGAGAATGCTGTTTTATCCTGCAGAGATAAACAGAACAGATTTGCCGATTCTGCAAAAATATAGTAAGATGGTGTAAGTGCCAAAAGCATGATAACTTTGGGAAATAAAGTCAGGTGGATATTCGTAATTTGTTTTGCTTTTTGATTTGGTTAAAAAGCGGACAGAAATGCATTGAGAATTGAGGAGTAGCAGAAAATGGGCATATTTGAGGAGGCAGCAATTTTCCGGGGCGTCACGAAGGAGGACGCCAGACAGATGCTGAACTGTCTGAATCCGGTAGAAAAGACTTATAAAAAAGATGAAATCATTTACCATGCCGGGGATGAGGTTACTTCAATGGGCGTGGTTCTTTCCGGCAGCGTGTTCATTGAGAATGATGATATTTGGGGGAATCACAGCATTCTGGACCGGGCCGGAAGAGGCGAGATTTTTGCAGAAACATATGCAGCGATTCCGGGGCAGAAGCTGATGGTCAATGTAGTTGCGGCAGAAGAGGCAAGAATTTTGTTTCTTGATGTGGGAAGGATACTGAAAGTCTGTTCCAATTCGTGTGTGTTTCATCATACGTTAATTGAAAATCTGCTGAAGCTTTCCGCAGAGAAGAATCTCCGTCTGTCGAAACGGATTTTTCATATTTCATCAAAATCGATCCGGGGAAGACTGCTGTCGTATTTGTCTTATCAGGCTATGGAAAACGGGAAGAAAGAATTTGATATCCCGTTCAACCGGCAGCAGCTTGCAGATTATCTGAATGTAGACAGGTCCGCGATGTCAAATGAGCTTGGGAAGATGCAGAAAGATAGGCTGATCGAAGTAGACAGGAAACATTTCCGTATTCTTGACGAAACGGAAATATGAATGGGTAAATAATGGAAATAAAACGGATACAGCAGTGAGAAACTGTATGTGGGTTAGGATAAAAGAAAACCATTGCAGGAGAGATGTGATTTCATCAGATCCTGTAATGGTTTTTTTGTATACGATGAGTCAAGTATAAATTTGTGGAATTTATCTTTCCAGTCCGTGTATCCAGTCTGACTTTAGGAAATAAATCAGAAAAGCAATGGAACTGAGCGCCCAGGTCATCGGGTAAGCCCAGAAGATCATCTGAATGGACGGGATGAATTTTAAAATAATTACGATATAGGTAACGCGGATCAGACACCAGCATACCAGCATGACATACATCGGGACTGTGGATTTACCGGCTCCGCGCATGATTCCTGCCATACAGTGTGAAAAAGCAAGCAGGAAGTAGAAAAAGGTGTCCGTGTGTGCCTGCATGGCTCCGTAGTGGATAACCTCTGCGGTGGAACTGAAAGCAGACAGAAGCTGTGGAGCGGTAAAATGCACGCAGATACCGATCAGCTCAGAGATCGTAAGAGAGCAGATCACACCGAATACAGCGCCCTTTTTAGCACGGTCATATTCTTTTGCTCCCAGATTCTGACTGATAAAAGTAGTAAGTGCCAGAGCAAAACAGGTGATCGGAAGGAACCCAAATCCCTGGATCTTCATATAAGCCCCACATCCGGCAACCGCCATTTCCCCAAACTGGTTGATATTTGCCTGGACGAATACATTTGCCAGGGAAATGATCGAGTTCTGGAGTCCTGCTGGCAGACCATAAGAAATGATCTGGCGGAGCATATAGGAATCCAGATTGATCCGGTTCAGATGAAGCCGAAACTCCTCCGGACTGTGAAGCAGCTGTACCATACAGAGAATAGCACTTAAAAACTGTGAAATGACAGTTGCAAAAGCGGCAGCACCTACACCAAATCCAAGACCTGCGATCAGTACAAGGTCAAGAATGATATTCGTTACCGAAGAAACGATTAAGTAGATCAGAGGATGGGTACTGTCACCGACGGACTGCAGAATGCCGACAAAGAAGTTGTACATGACAAAGGCAAGTGAGCCGGTAAAGTAGATCCGGAAATAAGTAATCGAGTTTGGAAGTACCGCCTCCGGTGTTCCCATAAGCACCAGGATCTGTGGTGCGGCAATGATACCGACAATGGTAAGGATCACGCCGCAGATCAGTCCGAAACCAACGGTTGTATGGATGGATTTCTGTAGATTCGCAATGTCTCTGGCACCGTAATATTTGGCAACGATGACACCAGATCCGATGGCGATTCCATTAAAAAGACCGACCATAAGAAAGATCAGATTACCGGAAGAGCTGACAGCGGCAAGCGCAGAGCTTCCAAGAAAATTTCCAACGATCAGAGAGTCGGCGGTGTTATATAGCTGCTGAAAAAGGTTTCCCCAGAAAAGCGGAATCGCAAAAGCAACGATACGCTTCCAGATGGAGCCTTCGGTCATCAGTTTGGCTGAAGATTTTGACATAGAATATTTCCCCCGTTTCTTAAGTCATTACTTTTAAGTATAAGGTGCGGCAGAGGGAAAGTCAATGAAAATGAGGTTCGGTAAAAATGCATGTTATCCTTCATGAAACCGAGAAAGAAACTGTTTTGTTCTCTCTTCACTTGGATTTTCAAACACCTGACACGGATCACCCTGTTCAACGATGCGTCCGTCGTCCATAAAGATCACATGATCAGCAACGTCACGGGCAAATGCCATTTCATGAGTTACGATGATCATCGTAGTATTTTGATCAGCAAGCTCGCGGATAACTTTTAATACTTCTCCGGTCAGTTCCGGATCCAGTGCAGAAGTCGGTTCATCAAAACAGAGGATGTCCGGTTGCAGGGCAAGTGCCCTTGCAATAGCAACTCGCTGGCATTGTCCGCCGGAAAGCTGATGCGGATAATTGTCCATCCGGTTATCCAACCCCATCTGTGTCAGAAGAACCTTTGCCTGTACCTCGATGGCGGTCAGGATTTCACGTTTTCTTTCTTTAAAATCCGGCTGCTCTGCGGCGAGAAGCTTTTTGGCAAGCATTACATTTTCCAGAGCGGTATACTGCGGAAACAGATTAAAGTTCTGGAACACCAGACCAAAATGCAGTCGTTTTTTACGGATCACGGATTCTTGAGTGGTTGCCGGGACAGAGGCATCAAAAAGTGTTTCGCCATTTACCCGGATAATTCCGTTATCCGGATGTTCCAGAAAGTTCAGGCAGCGGAGAAGCGTTGTCTTTCCACTTCCGGAAGATCCGATGATGGAAACAGCCTGTCCTTTTTCCAGGTTAAATCCAACGTCTTTTAAGACAGGAGTCTTATTAAAAGATTTACTGATATGTTCTACTTCTAAGATTGGCATAAATATGAATTCTCCTTATCTGAAATATTCCAGTTTCTTTTCAAGGCGTCCGAGAAGAACGGTCAGGATACCATTGAAAATAAGATAATAAACAGCGGTAAAGAACAGCGGCCAGATGGCACCGGAGATGCCATGTGAGCCTTTCATAAATGCCTGTCCTGCCCAGATGATCTCCTGCAGCGCGATAATACGTGCAAGAGAAGTATCTTTTACCAGGGTGATGATCTCATTTGACATCGGTGGTACGATGCGTTTGATCATCTGAAGGAGTGTGATCTTGAAAAAGATCTGATGCTTTGTCATGCCAAGTACAAGACCGGCTTCTTTCTGACCTTCCGGAACACCCTGGATTCCACCGCGGTAGATTTCTGAAAAATAACAGGCGTAATTGATGATAAAAGATACGGCTGCTGCAAGGAATCGTCCTGTTTCACCACCACCCCAGATCGGGTTATGTAAGACCAGCCCGGGGAAATAGTAGATGATCAGAAGCTGGATCATCAGCGGGGTACCACGGATTACCCAGACGATCAGTCTCGCAAGCCAGCTAAGAGGCTTGAAATGAGATATGGAGCCAAAGGCAATGACCAGTCCGAGAGGAAGGGCACCGACCAGCGTCACAATAAATAATTTTAAAGTTTGTAAAAAGCCGACATTCAGTGCTGACACTACGACCGGCATTTGTTTCATAATCAGATCCATAAAAAGTTCCTGCCTTAAATATTATTTCTGCTCAATGATGGCATCCTGAACCCCATAGGTTTCAGCGCATTTCTTCATAGAACCATCATTGTAGCTTGTCTTGAAGAATTCGTTCAGCTTGTCTGCAAGGTCGGAACCTTTGCGGAATCCAACTCCATATTTTTCGGTAGTAAGCTCAACGGTATGAGTCAGATTTTCGTATCCGGTACCTTTTCCGACCATGGCACCGGCCATCAGAAGGTCGATGATTGCTGCATCAGAGGTTCCGGCTGCAACTTCCATCAGGGCATCAGACTGTGAAGAAACCGCAGTGTAGTCATATCCTTCTCCGCTTACAGCTTCTTCTCCGGCACTTCCGGATTCAACTGCAAAAGAAAGATCCTTCAGACTGTCTTTGTCCTGATATTTGTCTGCTTTATCAGAAGGAACAACCACTACCTGCGCATTGTTACAGTAAGCGGAGGTGCATGCCATTGCGCTGGTTACTTCATCAGTAAGTGTCATACCATTCCATACGCAGTCGATGGTTTTTCCATCCAGCTCCATGACTTTATTGTCCCAGTCGATCTCGACAAATTCAGCATCAACGCCAAGACTTTTTGCAAATGCTTTTGCCATATCAGCATCAAAACCGATCCATTCATCGTTATCATCTTTGTAATCCATTGGTTCAAAATCAGTGATTCCAACTACCAGGGTTCCTTTGTCATGAACGTATTCTACATCGCTTTTGGATGCTTTTTTTGAATCATCTGAAGTTTTTGTATCGGAAGATGAACCTCCGCATGCTGCAAGGGATAATACCATTGCTGAAGTAAGTGCAAGTGCTGTTATTTTTTTCATAATAATCGCTCCTCATATAATTTCAAAAAATGTCACGTCACTATATTATCAATCTACCATACTAAAGTCAACCAAAACTTGCTATTTACTTTCTTTTTTGATAAAGATACAATAAGAAATACAGAAATTACTGTAGAAAGAGTAAAACAGAGGAATATAAATATATGGAAACAAATGAGATTATTGTTCACCATGCGACGGAGAATAACCTGAAAAATGTATCTATCCGGATACCAAAGCATCAGATCACCGTATTTACCGGAGTATCAGGTTCCGGGAAATCTTCGCTGGTTCTGGATACTCTTGCGGCGCAGTCGCGCAGGGAGTTAAACGATACTTTTCCAAGCTTTGTACAGCAGTATCTTCCAAAATACGGAAGACCGCATGTGGAACGGATCGAGAATCTTCCGGCAGCAATTGTGATCAATCAGAAAAAGCCGGCTCCGAATCAGCGGTCGACGGTTGGAACTTATACGGATACCTATACCCTTCTGAGGCTTTTATTTTCCAGAGTGGGACAGCCTTTTGTCGGTTATTCGGACAGCTTTTCATTCAATCATCCACAGGGATGCTGCCTGCGGTGTAACGGACTTGGGGAAGTGACAGATCTGGATGTACACAAGCTGGTAGATTTTGATAAATGTCTGAATGATGCCGGAGTGATCCATTATGTGGCATTTGAGCCGGGGCAGTGGAGATGGATCCGTTATGCAAACAGCGGATTGTTTGATCTGGATAAGAAGATTAAAGACTATTCCGAAGAAGAACTGGAACTGTTTTTGTATTCACCGCAGATACGTCTTAAGAATCCACCGGAAGGATGGCCGAAAACTGCGAAATACGAAGGTCTTGTGCATCGGATGTACCGCAGTGTCCTAAATTCGGAAGAAGGAAAACTTCACAGGGAGTTATTGGATCCGATCACCAGTCATGGAGTTTGTCCGGAGTGTAATGGGGCAAGATTGAATCAGAAGGTGTTGTCCTGCAAAATTGACGGGAAAAATATTGCTGATGTAATAAAACTTCCATTATCCGAGCTGCGTGCGTGGATTGACCAAATAGAAGATCCGCTTGCAAAAGATATTCAGGATACACTGCATACCAAACTGTCTGCCCTTATAGATATCGGACTGGGATATCTGTCTCTGGACAGAGGGTTATCTACTTTATCTGGTGGAGAGATCCAGAGATGCAAGATTGCAAAATGCCTGAATTCCTCGCTTTCTGATTTGTTGTATATTCTGGATGAACCGAGTGCAGGGCTTCATAATCATGATATTGAGCGGATGCGCCGTGCACTGGAAAAATTGAGAGATGGTGGAAATACGGTTGTTCTGGTGGAGCATCACCGGAAAATGATCGAGATGGCCGATCACATTGTGGAAATGGGTCCGGAACCGGGAATGGCCGGTGGAAGAGTTTTATTTGAAGGCAGTTATAAGGAACTTTTAAAGAGTGATACGCCGACCGGAGAAGAGATGCGGCTTACTACTTCTCTAAAAGCAAAGGCAAGGGAAGCGAAAGGAATATGGCGGATGGAGCATATCCATCTTCACAATCTGAAGGACATTACCATCGAATTTCCAATAGGAAATCTGGTTGTGATCGCTGGTGTTGCCGGATCCGGAAAAAGTTCTCTGATGGAAAGCTTTTACCGCAGTATGGGAGAGGATGTGGTGTTTGTAAGCCAGCGCGCTGCAGGTGCAAGTCTCAGATCCACTCCGGCGACCTATCTGGGAGTCGCAGATGAAATCCGGAAAATATTTGCAAAGCGGTGCGGTCAGAAGGCATCTTTGTTTTCTTTTAACGGCGCAGGAAAGTGTCCGGCATGTAAGGGAAAAGGAGTGATCGTATCGGATATGGCATTTATGGATGACATCGAGACGACCTGTGATGTGTGTAAAGGACTTCGGTATTCAAAAGAAGTTTTGCAATACGAAGTAGATGGAAAGAATATTGCGGAAGTGATGGATTTGACTGTTGCACAGGCAGAGGAATTCTTCAGGGGAACAAAGATCAGCGAAGCGCTGGAGCCTCTGGAAAAAGTAGGACTTTCTTATCTGCACCTAAATCAGGCACTTTCTACTTTATCCGGCGGAGAGTTGCAGCGAATGAAGTTTGCTTCCTATCTCGGAAGTAAAGACCGTATTTTCATTCTTGATGAGCCGACAAACGGATTGCATATCAAGAATGTCCGGAGTCTGTTAAAGCTTCTGAACCAGATGGTGGATGAAGGGAATTCCATTTTTGTTATTGAACATAACATAGAATTTATCAAATCCGCTGATTATGTGGTAGAATTAGGACCAGAAGGAGGAGATGCCGGAGGAAGACTGCTGTTTGTCGGTACACCGTCTGAGATGAAAAAGAGTGAAAAATCTGTCACGGCAGAATATTTATGATGTGAGTGTCAAAAGCAAATTTTGCCACTCACTGATGTAACCGGATTGCTCCATTGCTACGCAATCCCCCTATTTATAATTATAAAAATTTACAGAAACAGAAATATTTACCAAAAAGATAGAAGAAAAGGAGACGAACGCTATGAAACTAATGATTGCATCAGATATCCACGGATCCGCATATTATTGTCTGGAAATGCTGGATGCGATGAAAAAAGAATGCCCGGACAGACTGTTACTTCTGGGCGACATCCTGTATCATGGACCAAGAAATGATCTTCCGCTGGAATACGAACCCAAAAAGGTAATTAAAATGTTAAATGAAGTTAAAGAGAAATTATTCTGTGTACGCGGAAACTGTGACACAGAGGTAGACCAGATGGTACTGGATTTTCCGATCATGGCAGATTATGCAGTGATCCCGTGCGGCAACAGGATTATTTACGCCACTCACGGACACCATCATAACGTCATGACCCCAATCCCAATGCAGCCAGGAGATATTCTCCTCCACGGTCACACCCACGTACCGGCCTGGGAACCATTCGGAAATGAGAACCTCTACCTCAACCCAGGTTCCGTTTCCATCCCAAAAGAAAACAGCGCCCACAGTTACATGATCCTGGAAGACGGTATCGCGAAATGGAAAAACCTATACGGTGAAGTTTACCACGAACTGATGCTGTAGTTATTTTACTAAAGAACAAGAAAATATTGAACAAAATAAAACCCCATAAATTGTCGACATTCGCCAATGTACATCCGACAATTTATGTAATAAAATGAAACTAAGAAAAGCAAAGGAGGGCCTAATAACATGAGAGCTTACGAAAGATTTTTAAACTACGTTCCGGTATGGACAACCAGTGATGAGACAAGCGATACTGTCCCGTCAGCAGACAGAGAGCTGGTACTGGCAAGAATGCTTGTAGAAGAGATGAAAGATCTTGGAATCGCAGATGCAAGAGTGGACGACAAAGGATATGTATATGGACACATCCCTGCAACTCCTGGATGCGAAGACAAGCCGTCGCTTGGTCTGGTTGCGCATATGGACACTGTGGCAGATGCATCGGGCGAAAATATAAAGCCACAGATCATTGAGAATTATGACGGGAAGGACGTTGTCCTGAAAGGTTCCGGAGATATTCTGAAAGTAGATGAGTTCCCGTACCTTGCAGAATTAAAGGGCAGAACTCTGATCACAACTGACGGAACCACACTTCTTGGGGCAGATGACAAGGCGGGTATCGCAGAGATTCTTACCGTGGCAGAAGAGATCATCAAAGAAGGACTTCCGCATGGAAAGATCTGCATCGGATTTACACCGGATGAAGAGATTGCAAGAGGAGCAAAGCATTTTGATGTAGAAGGTTTTGGTGCTGACTATGCTTACACTTTGGACGGTGATGAGGAAGGCGAGATTCAATTCGAGAACTTCAATGCATCTACTGCATTTATCACCATTCACGGTGTCAGCGTACATACGGGATCAGCAAAAGACGTGATGGTTAATTCACAGACCATTGCGACCGAGATCCACCAGATGCTTCCGGTAAATGAAAGACCGGAGACAACCGAAGGATATGAAGGATTCTATCATCTGGTCAGCGTGCAGGGAAATGTGACAACGACTAAGATGAAATATTTTATCCGTGATTTTGATCGCAGATCTTTTGACGCAAGAGCACAGAAACTTCGTGATATCGCAGAAGAGATGAATAAAAAGTACGGCGAAGGAAAAGTGGAAGTTGAGATTGTGGAATCTTATTACAACATGCGCGAAAAGATTGAACCGTGCATGCAGTTGATCGATTACGCAAAAGCAGCGATTGAGCATGCAGGTATTACACCAATCGTGTCACCGGTCCGTGGGGGAACAGATGGTGCAAGACTCAGCTTCAAAGGACTTCCGTGTCCGAATCTTGGAACGGGCGGACATGCATTCCATGGCGTATTTGAGCATATCACAGTAGAAGGAATGGATAAAGCAGTCCTTATTGTAAAAGACATCATTAGACAGTTTGCAGAATAAAGGGAAATTTAATAGAATTAAAGGAAATGTATGAAAATACGAGAGAGGTAAAATTATGTCTGATAATAAGAAAATCACAGTGGTGACGCTGGCATTTATGGCATTTTCAACAGTATGGGGATTTGGAAATGTATTGAACGGATTCATCTATTTTAACGGAATTCAGGTAATACTAAGCTGGGTTATGATGTTTGTGCTGTATTTTATTCCGTATTCACTGATGGTTGGGGAACTGGGATCGGCTTTTAAAAACAGCGGTGGCGGTGTAAACTCATGGGTTTACGATACAATAGGTCCGAAGGTAGCCTATTATGCAGGCTGGACCTACTGGGCATGCCATATTACGTACATTGCCAGCAAAGGAAGCGGAAGCCTGAAAGCCCTCAGCTGGGCAGTATTCCGTAACGCAGAGACTTATGATACATTCCCGACGATTGGCGTACAGATGGCAACACTGGGGGTATTCCTGATCGGATGTTTCATTGCGAGTAAAGGAATGAATCCGCTGAAAAAGCTGCTTTCTCTTGCCGGGACCAGTATGTTTGTAATGTCGATTTTATATATTATCATGATGCTTGCAGCACCGGCGATCAATCCTGGCGCAGACTATGTAACGATTGATTTCAGCCTGAAGAATCTGATTCCGAACTTTAATATCGGATATTTTTCATCGCTTTCAATCCTTGTATTTGCAGTCGGAGGATGTGAAAAAATTTCGCCTTATGTAAATAAAGTAGAAAATCCAAGCAAAGGCTTCCCGAAAGGAATCATTGCAATGACTGCTATGGTACTGGTATGCGCAATGCTGGGAACGATCGCGATGGGAAGAATGTTTGACCCGGTGGTAATTAACGCCAGTGAAGAATCTTTTAATTCTTATGCGGCAAATGGTTCTTACTGGGCATTCCAGAAACTGGGTGAGTACTATCACATTGGAGATACTTTCCTGATCATCTATGCACTCTGTAACCTGATCGGACAGTTTTCAATTCTGATCCTGAGTATCGATGCACCGCTGCGTATGCTTCTGGATAACGAAAAAACGGCACAGTATATTCCTTCAGGGCTTCGTAAAAAGAATAAATATGGTGCGTATTCCAATGGTATTAAACTGGTTTTGGTGCTTGCAGGGGCAATCATCGTAGTGCAGACCTTCCTTCCGGGAGCAGCAGCGGTTCTCCAGCAGCTTACCAGGCTGAATTCCGTATGTATGCCGCTTCGTTATACCTGGGTATTTGTGGCTTACATTGCGCTTCGTAAGGCATATGACCGGATTCCGGCAGAATACCGTTTTGTGAAAAATCAGAAGATCGCATACTTCTTCGGAGGATGGTGTTTATTTGTGACACTGATCTGTTGTATAATGGGAATGTATAACAAAAATCCATTTACCTTTGCAATGAATGTGATCACACCGGTAGTGCTGACTGCACTTGGAATTATCATGCCGAAGCTTGCCGAACGTGAACGTGCAAAAGAATCTGGAAAATAAAGGGCTGAAATGCCAGGAGGAACATTATGGATAACCAGACAATTAAAGAACTCACATCATTTATAAAGAACTCGCCGACTGCTTTCCATGCAGTAAAATCAATCCGGGATATTCTTACAAAAGAAGGATTTCAGGAGCTGAAAGAGTCGGAAAAATGGAAAATAGAAAAAGGCGGAAAATATTATGTGACCCGTAACCATTCCAGCATTCTTGCATTTAAAGTCGGAAACCAACTGGATGAGTACAGCTTTCATGTAACTGCGTCCCACAGTGACTCACCGACCTTTAAGATCAAAGAGAATGCAGAGATTGAGGTGAAGAAAAAATACACGGTTCTGAATACAGAAGGTTATGGCGGAATGATCTGTTCTACCTGGTTTGACCGTCCGTTATCGGTAGCAGGGCGCGTAATTGTAAAGACGGACAGTGGAATGGAGACCAGACTGGTCAAGGTAGAAAGAGATCTTCTGATGATTCCAAGTCTTGCAATCCATATGGACCGCGCAGTCAATGAAGGCCGTGCGATCAACAAACAGGTAGACATGCTTCCGGTTTTTGCTGGATCGGCAAAAGAACCGGGTGAGATGAAAAAACTGATCGCAGAAGAGATTGGCGTAGAAGAAGAGAAGATTTATGGTATGGATCTGTTCCTGTATAACCGAATGGAGCCATCTGTATGGGGAAGAGAGAATGAATTCTTATCCTGTCCACAGCTGGATGATCTGCAGTGTGCGTTTGCGTCGCTGAATGGTTTCCTTGCAGGAGAAAATGCAAAGAATATCAATGTTTTTGCCTGCTTTGACAATGAAGAGGTTGGATCAGGAACCAAGCAGGGAGCAGCATCGACACTGTTGTCGGATGTGCTTTGGCGGATCAACAAGGCACTGGGAAAGGATGAGGAAGATTTCTATCGTGCAGTTGCCGGAAGTTTTATGCTGAGCTGTGATAATGCACATGCAGTACACCCGAATTATCAGCAGAAGACAGATGTAAATAACTGTAACTATATGAACGAAGGAATCGTGATCAAATCTCATGCCGGTCAGAAATATACCAGTGATGCAGTAAGTATTGCGATTTTCAAGGCAATCTGTGAAAAGGCAGGTGTACCGGTGCAGTTTTTTGCCAACCGTTCGGATGCGGCAGGTGGAAGTACACTGGGAAATATTGCAATGGCGCAGGTATCCATGAATACCGTGGATATCGGACTTCCGCAGCTCGCAATGCATTCGGCTTATGAGACTTCCGGTGTAAAGGATACCGGTTATCTGATCGAGGCATCCAAAGAATTTTACAGCTGTCATATCAAGGCAGCAGGCGATGGTTTGTTTGAAATTGCATAAAGAAGTATTTGCAGAGAGTTCCGGAAGAACTCTCTGCAAGTTTTTCCGAATCTGGAAGAAGGCGTATTTCGAGGAACGATAGAAAAATAAAATTCAGAGTGCATTCTAATTTTTTTATAGACAGGAAAGAAACTGTCCTGTTATAATAATTATGGTGTCAGATCACCGAAATGGCAGAGAATGAGTAACAAGGTTGGGTAAAAGGAATGGCAGAATTAATATATCGAACACTAAGAGAAAATATTGCAGATATTATCCGGAAGAGGATCATTTACCAGGAGCTGGAGCCGGGACAGAAGATTGTGGAACAGGATCTGGCAAAGGAATTTAAGACAAGCAGGGCTCCGATTCGTGAGGCACTTAGACAGCTGGAAAATGAAGGACTTATAGAATATGTAAGAAATGCAGGATGCTCTGTAAAAGAAATTACACTGGAAGAATCATTTGAAATTTACCTTATGCGGGCGAATTACGAAACCATGGCAGTGAAGCTGATGGGAGGAAACGTTCCAGAGGATACCATTTGCCGGATGGAAGAAGTGCTGGAAAAAATGAAAAAACTGGATGAAGAGCAGTTTGACCAGGTTTTTGTCTATGATAACCAGATGCATGGACTGCTTGTAGAGATGACTGGTATGACAAGGCTCTATAAAGCATGGAAAGAGCTGAATTATGGAAATATTGTTACGGGCTTCAGCCTGAGCACGGATAAAAAGCGTGTGTTAGAAAGACAGTATCCGATTCATAAAGAACTGGTGGATGCCTGCAGGGAAAAGAACAAGGAGAAAATCTGTCACGTTCTTTCCGAACATTACATGAGAACGATCCGAAGGCTTTTGAAAGAGCAGGGATTGTCGGAAGAGGATTCCGGATTTTCATTTGATTTTCTTGTCTAGGATACAGAGAGAGGTTACAGTCTTTAGATAGTAGTAAATGGATAAATATTAATAATGAAGAGATGTGGATAGTAATATTCCACATCTTTTTTTGCTGTGTTTTGTTGAATTATAACAAAAAAAGAGTGTAAGACATGAGCTGTATTGAAAAAGTGGTGAAGTTATGCTATATTACTTATAAAGGATGACGATTGTCGACAGTCGCCAAAACAGAAAGGAAATAAAAAGTAATGGGAAAAGCACAGACTAATGAAAAACATCCAAAAGGCTTTTATGCCTGTTGTATCACATTTATGTTTGAACGCCTGGCATTTTACGGAGCAAAGCCAATCTTGCTTCTATTCCTGATCACTGCAACTTTACAGGGTGGTCTTGGTATTGAGCGAACAGATGCGGCAGTCATGGCAGCGAATCTGACAGCGTACACCTATATGGCACCGCTGATCGGAGGAATTATCTCTGACAGATGGCTGGGAGCGAGATATGCGATCTCTCTGGGATATATTATCATGGCAATCGGATATCTGGTAGGCTGGAAGGCAACAGGTCCGGGAATGGTCAATCTGATGATCATTCTTGTATCGATTGGAACCGGTCTTTTCAAAGGAAACTTAAACGCTCTGATCGGAAGACAATATCAGAACAAAGAGCTTCTGGATGCTGCATTTTCCATTCAGTATTCTTATGTAAATGTTGGGGCTTTCGTAGGTTCACTGCTTACCGGATTTTTGTATCTCCACTTATTTAAAAAAGGCGATGTGCTTGGATTCCGTCAGTGCTTCTTTGTGGCATCGATCTGGTGCATCGTTGGTCTGGCATGGTTTGTGCTGAACTGGAAAAACCTTCAGGGACAGGGTGTGAAACCATTCAAGTATCTTACGGATGAGAATGGAAATGTGATCGGGTCTAACGAAAAGAAAGAAGATGGGAAGAACGACAAGCAGCCGCTTACAAAATTGGAAAGAAACCGTATGATAGCGATCATTCTTGTATCGGCACTCTCTGTTATCTTCTGGCTGTTCTACTATCAGCAGGATCTTGCGCTTGTCATTTATATGACCGATTATGTGAAGATGAGTATTGGCTCTTTTGACATTCCGCCGTCATGGGTTACTACTACATGGAACGGACTTTTGTGTGTCGTTCTTGGTGGTGTGATGGCAGCCATCTGGAAGAAACTTGCCGAGCGTCCGCAGGGCGATATGAATATGTTTAAGAAAGTAGCACTTGGCTTCCTTTTTGTAGGACTTGCGTTTGGAGTAATGGTTGTTTGTGAACTGGTTCGCGGAGTTGGCGTAGATGCTTCTGTAAAAGCAAGCGTTTTCTGGCCATTCCTGTTTGTAACGGTTATTACAATCGGAGAGATGTGTTTCTCACCGCTGCGTAATGCATTTGTAAGTAAGTATGCGCCGAAGAAATATCTCTCACTTTTGATGGGGGTTATCGCAATTTCTACATTTGGCGCAAACAAGTTAAGCCCGTTTGTACAGGCATTTATTGAAAAATTTGATGTGTTCCCTGTATTTGTTGGAATCACAGTCATTATGTTAGTATTTACAGCACTTATCTTCTTGGCTAACAAGAAGCTGAACAGCCTTGTTGAAGGGAAAGAAGAAGCTTAAATGATTCTGCCAAAAAGAGAAAAAAGAAGTCCGGTGATCGAAGGAAAGATCACCGGATTTTCTTTTAACCGAGCATTTCGATAAATGCCCCGAGTCTTGTATTGATCTGTGCCTGGTCACCAGAAGAATAGTCTGTATTGATTGCAATATACGGAAGTCCTTTTTCTTTGGTGACAAAGGTGCGGATCGCATCGGACTCAATGGCAAAGGTATGACATGCCTGCAGAAGGACCTCAACGACACCATCTACCTGATATTCATCAATCTGGGCATCAAGCGCCTCGAGACGTCCCGGGTTCGGACTCATGACCGAACAGTTTACACGAAGATATTTTTCGGCGATTGCAGTGATTGGATCCTTTGTCTCATCAATCGGATCTTTTTTCTCACGTGGACCGCAACAGTTCTCAAAGCCGACAACATCTGCTCCGAGTTCTTCAATCTGGCGTACAATTTTGTCGATCACGCCGGTGGTCGGACATCCGGTAATGAGAACTCTCGGACGGGATGGTTTGCCTTTATATTCCTTTTCATAAAGCTCTTTAAGCTCAGCGGTACGGTGTTCCAGGTATTTGATTTTTTCTTCCAGATCAACCGTGAATTCGTTCGAGGAAATAACCGTGTTGATCTCATAACCGGTAATCGGAGTCGGTTTTAAGCGTCCAATCTCAAAGAAGTCAAGGACGGCCTTGCGTTCCCGGTTGCGAAGATGGATTGCTTTGCGGATCTGCTCATCTGTGATCCTTATGTGATAGAAATCCTCCAGATCTTCTTTGACGCTGATTACCTCCTGTTTCCAGAATTCCAGCGCACCGCGGCCTGTTTTTCCTGGCGGAAGCTGCATAATATGGCAGTGCTTAAGCTCGGACATCAGTTCATACATTTTCTTTTTTCCATCGCAGGTTGTCTCTGCGAGTACCATGTCCGAAAAATAGAAGAATGGACAGCGGTCAGCGAGGGCGGCACCGTAGCTTGCCTTGATCAGAGGACAAAGGTTCTGTGGCAGTCTGGTCTCTGCGATCGGGATATTGTCATCTCCGATCCCGCAAAGTACAACTGCAGCTGCGTCTGCAGCTTCAATCAGTTCCCATGGGGTGTAGGTACAGAAAACTCCGACAATTCTGCGCCCGGACTCCTTCAGCTCTTTCATTTTCAGAAAAGCATTCTTTCTTGCTTCCGGATAGGTTTCAAAATCTTCCGGTAATTTTAAATTGGTCATTTTCAGATCTCCTTTTTTATAAATGATAGTTTTATCATAAGTGTTTTTAAACGAGATGTATAATTGATATTTTTTATAAAGAAGGAAATTTAAAGATGTTTTCAATAGAAATTCTTAAGAATTCATGATGCCAGGAGGATAGCATTGTGATTGGATTCAAAATAAGGTATATTGAAAACAGGAACGTAAAGTAGAGCGAAAAGAAAAGGAGAACATTTATGGGGGCATTGATTCATATAGAAAATATGAAGAAAATCTACAATCCGGGTGAGAATGAAGTCCGTGCACTTGACGGGATCGATCTGGATATCGAAAAAGGAGACCTGGTTGCGATTGTGGGACATTCGGGCTCGGGAAAATCAACGCTGATGAATATGCTCGGCTGTCTGGATACACCGACTTCAGGCAAGTATGTTCTGGACGGGCAGGATGTGGCGAGTATGACAGATAATCAGCTTGCAGATGTGCGGAATAAAGAGATCGGTTTCATTTTCCAGGGATTCAACCTGATCAGTAATCTGGATGCAGTTGGAAACGTAGAGCTTCCGCTGGTATACCGCGGGGTGTCAAAAAATGAGAGAAAGCAACTTGCGATGGAAGCCCTGAAAAGTGTCGGCCTGGAAGACCGGATGAAGCATAAGCCGAATGAAATGTCCGGAGGACAGCAGCAGAGAGTTGCGGTGGCAAGAGCGGTTGCCGCAAAACCGCCGATCATTCTTGCCGATGAACCGACCGGCAATCTGGATACAAAATCAACACAGGAGATCATGGAAATCCTGAAAGAACTGCACAGGTCAGGCAGAACGGTTATTATCATCACACATGATGAAGAGATTGCCAGTCAGGCACACCGGGTGATCCGGATACTGGATGGCAGGATTGAAGAAGATTATTGTAATAGGTAATGCACAAAGTTAAAGTTCGTTTTGGATTTCAACTAATCTTTTAAAATCTTTTAAAATGCAACATTTTCGTTTACCTTTCCAGGTAAATGCGGTAAAATAAAAGAAAAAGGAATCTGGCATCAAAAGCCAGATAAGACAGGAGGTTTTTTGTATGAAGATGATTATGGCGATCCTGCATAAGGATGATGAACTGGAGACGATAGAGGAACTGAATATTGCCGGATACATGGTAACAAAGCTGGCTACAACTGGTGGATTTCTGAAGAAAAAGAGTACCACGATCATGGTTGTAGTGGATGATGAGAAGGTAGCAGAGGCACTGAAGATCATCAAGAAGAATTCTGGCGAAAGAAAGACGATCACTTATGCAAACCCGGCATTGATCTCAGGACAGAGCAGCATGAGCGCAGCACCGTCCGTTCCGATCAATGTGCAGGTAGGTGGAAGTACGATTTTTGTACTGAACGTGGAGCAGATGGAGAAATACTAAAGTTTATGGAAATTGTAATCTTGAGTTTTACAGATGCAGGTTGTCAGATGGCCTGTAAAGTCAGAGAGAATTTCATACAAAGCGGATACCGTGTCAAAGTGTATACTTTGACACGGTTTTGCAGATTATACGGATTTCATGCTTTTCCGGAAGATAAGAAAAGCTGGATAGGCAGCCTCTGGGGAGAGAAGGCTTTGTTTTTTATCGGGGCGGCAGGAATCGCAGTGCGGATGATCGCCCCTCACGTGAAGGACAAATTTACCGATTCGCCGGTTCTGGTGATGGATGAAAAAGGAAGCTATGTGATTCCGCTCCTGTCGGGACATGTGGGCGGAGCTGTAGAGCTTGCAAAGGAAATTGCGGAGAAAATAAATGCGCAGGCAGTACTTACTACAGCAACGGATGTAGAACAAAAGTTTGCAGTAGATGTATTTGCAAAAAGCAATGGTCTGGTACTGACAGACCGGAAAAAAGCAAAGGAGATCTCAGCTGTGGTTCTGGATGGGAATAAGATTGGACTTTACAGTGTATTTCCAGTAGAAGGAAAGTTTCCGGAGGAATTAAAGCTATGTGAAACAGAAGAGTTTCTCAGAAACTATCCATATGGAATCCGGATTGCAGGAAGAAGTGGTGAAAGGCGGGAAGAAGAGACGATTCTGGATCTTCAGCCGAAGAACTTGGTGCTGGGAATCGGATGTCGCAAAGGGATTTCCGAAGAAGAAATCCAAAGCGCGGTCAATGAGGCAAAAAAGATCCTTGGATTTACAGAAAAGGAAGTCATTGAGATCGACAGTATTGATCTGAAAAAAGAAGAGGAGGGATTACTTTCTTATGCGGCAAAGTGGAAGCTTCCATTTTACACGTTTTCAGCAGAAGAGTTGGGAAAGGTTAAATGTGTCAGCTCCCATTCGGAGTTTGTCAGGAAGGTCACGGGTGTGGACAATGTCTGTGAGCGGGCGGCGATCCTTGCAGCCGGAGAGGATGGCAGGCTTCTGATGCCGAAGCAGTGCATGAACCGGGTGACAATAGCAGTGGCAGAAAAGAAGGTAAGGATCAGAATATGAAGCGGATTTTAATATTTTCAGGGACAACAGAGGGAAGGCGGATTACGGAATTTCTGGATGGAAGAAATGTAAAAGTTTATGTCAGTGCCGCAACTGAATATGGAAAAGAATGTACCGGAGAACATGAGAATGCGGAAGTCTTTTTTGGACGTATGGATCAGAAGCAGATGGCAGAGATGATAAAGGAAAAGCAGATCGATCTGGTGATCGATGCAACCCATCCATTTGCACAGCTTGTGACTGGGGAGATAAGGGGGGCCTGCGAAATCTCCGGTGTGCAGTATCTGCGTTGCCTGCGGGAGGAGATGGAAGCAATGCCGGATGAAGCGGATCGGGTGATCTGGGCGCAGTCGGTTGAAGATGCGGTGGAATATCTGCAAAATACAGAAGGAAAGATTCTGATTACCACCGGTAGCAAGGAACTGATAAAATATACAAAGCTTACGGAGTATAAAGAGCGCTGCTTTGCGCGAGTCCTCTCTACGGAGCAGGCGGTTATGGAGTCGGTCGCGCTTGGCTTTGAAGGAAAGCATCTCATTGCAATGCAGGGACCATTTTCAAAGGAGATGAACGTGGCTACGATCCATCAGACAGGCGCAAAATATTTTGTGACCAAAGAATCGGGAAAAGCCGGAGGCTTTGGAGAAAAGGTACAGGCAGCAAAGGAAACAGGGGCAGTTCTTGTTGCGGTAGGAAGACCAAAAGAAACAGGGAGAACATTTTCAGAAGTCTGTAAATGGCTGGAAAAGAATCTGTAATAAAAGTTCAGAAAATAGTTATGGGGAGATAAAGTCAGAGATCAGAAAGGCAGATGGGGAAGATGAATCTGACAGATTTGCATTATGTAGTTGAAATCGATAAGAGTGGATCAATCTCAAAGGCGGCGAAGGAACTTTATGTGGCGCAGCCAAATCTTAGTAAAGCGATCAAGCATCTGGAGCGGGAATTTGGAATTTCTATCTTTGAGCGGTCGTCAAAGGGAGTTAAGGCGACAAGAGAAGGACAGAAATTTCTGGAGTATGCCAAAAGGATCATTTACGAAATAGAGGAAATGAAAAGGGACTGCAGTGATCTGGGGAAAGAAAATCTCTCATTTAAGATTACTGTTCCGAGGGCAAGTTACATTTCCAGTGCATTTGCAGAGTTTATCGGAATGCAGAGCAAGGAAACGGCGATCAAAGCAGAATTTCAGGAAAGCAGTTCTATGCATGCCATTGAAAATGTGTTGCAGAACGGGTATTCCATGGGAATCATCCGGTATCTGTGCGAGAATGAACCTTATTTTCAGTCGCTTCTTGATCTGAAAGGGCTGGATGCAGAACTTCTGGCAGAGCTTCCGTATGTGATCTTAACTTCTGCGGATGGAGATCTTGCAAAGAGGGAGTTAAAGACAAGAGAAGAACTGGAAGATGGTGTGGAAATCCTGCATGGGGACTGGAAACTTCCGACCGGAGAATACACTGAGCTGAGTGAGAATGGAGAGTCGCTTCATCCACATAATAAAATTTATATTTTTGAAAGGGGAAGCCAGTTTGATATTTTGCGGGAAGTAAAAAACAGTTATATGTGGGTATCGCCAGTACCGGAAAAATTAAGGAAAAACTACAATCTGGTGCAGAAGCATGCCGGATTTTCCAGACAGATGATCCGGGATGTGCTGATCTACAAAAAGGGTTATCAGAAAAAATTGTACGAAAGAGAATTTATTGGGCATTTAAAAGAAACAATCCGTGAAATGATGTAAATGAGAGCAGAATGATATATCGGACCAAGATATATCCATTCTGCTCTTTTTGTGTATTTGATGAGCTGGGTACACATTTATCCGTCTATTCATAAATACTAATACTTTTGATTCTTGTATTATTATATATTGGAAAATATATAGCTATCATATATGAAACGTATAAACGAAAACTATAGATATATGTTATAATGTCATAAAAATAATAGAATAATAAGAAGGAAATGTACAATATGACGAAGGAGGAAATGGAATGTTAGATGCATCTTATTATCAGAAAACGGATGAGATCATTGCCATGCATACAAGGGAGGAACGCTCATTGATACCGATCATTCAGGATATTCAGGAGGAATACCGTTATCTTCCACCGGAACTGCTTACCTATGTAGCAAAACAGATCGGGATTACAGAGGCAAAAGCGTACAGTGTGGCAAGCTTTTATGAGAATTTTTCATTTGAACCGAAAGGAAAGTATGTGATCAAGGTCTGTGACGGAACAGCCTGTCATGTGCGTAAATCCATTCCTATCCTGGAAGCGCTGTATAAAGAGCTGGGGTTAAATGAGCACAAGCATACATCAGACGATATGCTTTTTACAGTAGAGACTGTATCCTGTCTTGGAGCCTGTGGACTTGCACCTGCGATCACAGTTAATGATGAAGTACATCCGAAGATGTCACCGGAGAAGGTAATCAAACTTCTTGAAGAACTGAGAGGTGAAGAAAATGAAAATTGAAAACAGAACGGAACTGAAGGAATATCGTATTGAATGTCAGAAAAAACAATCGGCTGACTGCAGAGTACTGGTTTGCGGGGGAACCGGATGTCTGGCAAGTGGATCAGGCAAGATTTATGAAAAGTTAAAAGAACTGACAAAAGATCATACAGGGGTAGAAGTAAAGATCGGGGAAGAAATCGCACATACAAAGGTTATGAAGAGTGGATGTCATGGCTTCTGCGAGATGGGACCTCTGGTAAGAATTGAACCATATAATTATTTATATATTAAAGTAAAACTGGAAGACTGCGAAGAGATTTATAACGAAACAATCCTGGGTGGCAGACCGGTAGAGCGACTTCTCTACAAGATGGATGGAGTGACCTATCCGTCACAGGAAGAGATTCCGTTCTACGCAAAGCAGACCAGACTGGTACTGAAGAATTGCGGACATATCGACGCAGAGCATATTGGGGGTGCACTTGCAGTCGGTGCTTATGCCGGAATCGAAAAGGCACTCTTTGAGATGACACCGGAAGCAGTGATCCAGACAATCTATGATTCGAATCTGCGTGGACGTGGAGGTGCCGGATTCCGCACCGGCAGAAAGTGGCAGCAGGTTGCTTCCCAGAAAGAAAAGATCCGCTATGTGGTCTGCAATGGTGATGAAGGTGATCCGGGTGCATTTATGGACCGAAGTATCATGGAAGGTGATCCGCACCGTATGATCGAGGGCATGATGATCGCAGCATATGCAGTACAGGCACAGGAAGGCTATATCTATGTACGTGCAGAATATCCGCTTGCGATTGAAAGACTGAAGACAGCGATCAGCCAGGCAGAGGCAATCGGACTTTTAGGAGACAACATTCTTGGAACCAATTTCAGTTTCCATTTACATATCAACCGTGGTGCAGGTGCATTCGTCTGTGGAGAAGGCAGCGCACTGACGGCATCCATTGAAGGAAAACGTGGAATGCCGAGAGTAAAACCGCCACGTACAGTAGAGCAGGGATTATGGGCAAGACCAACTGTTCTTAATAACGTAGAAACCTATGCCAATGTTCCGATGATCGTAACAAATGGTGCAGACTGGTTCAAAGGAATCGGTACACCAGAGAGTCCCGGAACGAAAGCATTTGCACTGACTGGTAATGTAAGAAATACAGGACTGATCGAAGTACCAATGGGAATTACATTGCGCGAAGTTATTTATGACATCGGCGGTGGAATCCAGAATGACAAGAAATTCAAAGCAGTACAGATCGGTGGTCCGTCCGGTGGATGTCTGACCGAGGATCAGCTGGACAGTAAGATGGACTTTGATTCACTGGCGAAGATCGGGGCAATGATCGGTTCGGGCGGTCTGGTTATCATGGACGAGGATACCTGTATGGTAGAGGTTGCCAGATTCTTCATGAGTTTTACACAGAGAGAAAGCTGTGGAAAATGTGTTCCTTGCCGTGAAGGTACAAAGAGAATGCTTGAAATCCTGGAGCGTATTGTAGCAGGAAACGGAAAACCATCCGATATGGACGAGCTTCGTGAACTGGCAGATATGATTGAGAGTACGGCGCTTTGCGGACTTGGAAAGAGCGCACCGAAACCGGTTATCAGTACCATGAATGCATTTGAAGAGGAATATCTGGAACATATCAACGAGAAACGCTGCCGGACAGGTGTCTGTTCAAATCTGCGTAAATTCCAGATCGATCCGGAGATATGCAAGGGCTGCTCGAAGTGTGCAAGAAACTGTCCGGCAGGTGCAATTGAAGGCGTGTTGAAATCTCCTTATCATATCAATCAGGAGAAATGTATCAAGTGCGGAGCCTGCATGGAACAGTGTCCGTTTAAAGCAATTCATATCGAGAAATAGGAGGAATGAGTCATGGGATATATGACAATAGATGGAAGGAAGGTAGAGTTTACAGATGAGCCGAATGTACTTTCTGTCATCCGTAATGCAGATATAGATATACCGACACTCTGCTACCATTCAGAACTGTCTGTGTATGGAGCCTGTCGTTTGTGTACCGTAGAAGATGAGAGAGGAAAGACGTTTGCATCCTGTTCAGAACCGCCAAGAGATGGGATGGTCATTTACACGAATACTCCGCGTCTTATGAAATATCGTAAGATGATTCTGGAGCTTTTACTTGCTGCACATTGCAGAGACTGTACAACCTGTATCAAGAGTGGAGAATGTCAGCTTCAGGCGCTGGCACACCGTATGGGCGTCACAACCGTCCGATTTGAAAATACAAAAGAACAGTATCCACTGGATTTCAGTTCACCGTCAATCGTGCGTGACCCGAATAAATGTATTCTCTGTGGTGACTGTGTCCGTATGTGCGACAATGTACAGTCTGTTAATGCGATTGATTTTGCATACCGGGGAACAAAGGCTCTGGTAACACCGGCATTTAACAAAAAGATTGCAGAGACAGACTGCGTAAACTGTGGACAGTGCAGGGTTGTCTGTCCTACAGGTGCGATCAGTATCAATACCAATATCGAAGTGATCTGGGATCTTCTTGCAGATAAGAATACAAAGGTGATCGCACAGATCGCACCGGCAGTCCGGGTCGCAGTCGGCGATCAGTTCGGCCTTCCAAGAGGGGAAAATGTGATGGGAAAACTCGTCAATGTGTTGCACCGCCTTGGATTTGATGAAGTTTATGATACTTCTTATGGTGCAGACCTTACGGTGATCGAGGAATCTGAAGAGCTTCTTGAACGACTCGCATCCGGAGAAAATCTCCCATTATTTACATCCTGCTGTCCGGCATGGGTAAAATTCTGTGAGAACCGTTATCCGGATCTGGCAAAAAATCTGTCAACCTGCCGTTCACCGCAGCAGATGTTTGGTGCTGTGATCCGTGAATACTATAAGGATCCGGAAAAGAATGGTGGAAAGAGAATCGTTTCTGTATCGATCATGCCGTGTACTGCAAAGAAAGAAGAGATTTTAAGACCGGAATCTTCCACGAATGGAAAGCAGGATATTGATTATGTACTGACTACAACAGAGCTGATTACAATGATCCGGAAATCCGGTATCCGCTTTGAAAATCTGGAGATCGAAGCATCCGATATGCCGTTTGGTATCGGATCTGGTGCAGGTGTGATCTTCGGAGTAACCGGTGGTGTGACAGAAGCCGTACTCAGGCGCCTTCGTGAAGGACATAACCGTGTGGAAATGGATAAGATCAAATTCAGTGGAGTTCGTGGAGAAGAAGGACTGAAAGAAGTAGAGTTTGATTACAACGGACGTACTATCCATGCAGCTGTTGTCAGTGGACTTGGAAATGCAGATGCGCTGATGAAGAAGATCCAGAAGGGCGAGGTACATTACGACTTTGTTGAGGTTATGGCATGCAGGCGCGGATGTATCATGGGTGGCGGACAGCCAGTCCCGGCAGGTCCGAGAAGCAGGATAGCCAGAAGCAAAGGCCTGTATGATACCGATATCAATACGCAGATTAAGAAGTCGAATGAGAATCCGCTGATCCTGTCATTATATGATGAACTTCTGAAAGGAAAGACCCACGAATTACTTCATCGTAATTTTGAGGCAGCGAAAAAATAAAATTGTACGAAAAAGAGTATAAGACAATGCAGTCGTCGATCTGGCGGCTGCATTGTCTTATTTCAGAGCATTTCCATACATTCACTGGCACTTTTTTCTCATTTCGATCTCCTTCGCTTTCTATATATAAATGAAGTAGGTCATGAAATTATGATAAACATATAGGCATTAAGGTGCCGATTTTGAAACAAAAACTTCCGGGATTTTTAATGGAGAGTTTGGAAAAAATAGGGAAATAAACCAGGAAAGATGGCTCTTGTCAAGAAGAAACATATCTGTTATAGTGAGTAAGAATAAATAAAGAAACTTTTTCAGTGCTAGGCAGAAGAATTTCTGGTCGGCTTAAAAGGGAATCAGGTGAAAGTCCTGAGCGATCCGGTCACTGTAAATGAGGAGTAAAGCGGCGGCATGCCATTGCATAAAAATGTGAGAAGGTGCAGCTTTGTTAGGATCCATAAGCCAGGAGACCTGCTGAAAGAGAGTAAATTGCTTCCGATGAAAGCGCGTTTACATACACAAAGAAATGATATCTTGCTTCATACAGAGTATGAAAGCAGGATTTTTGTGCTGCCATATATACGGAGAAGAGTTCCGGTGGCAGAGGGTGTAGGTGAAATCTGCTTTCAGGAAAAAGGAAGCAGATTTTTTTTGCATACGATGAGCCAGGTGCAGATTTGTGTTTGCACAAGGATCTGAATTTGGCGAATGTACATCATCGAGTTGTCAAGCGACAGAAGATCAGGACATCAGGAGGAAGAGTTAGATTATGAAGAGAAATTCCAAACATTTTCTTGCACTTTTTATGGCAGTTGCAATGTCGGTTACACCGGTTTCTTATGCTTACGCTGAGGACAGTGCAGTGGCAGGAGTAGAAAATACAGAATCAGGTCAGCAGACCGTAGAAGTGGAGGACGGAAAAAACGGTGCGGCAGACGCTGCAGATCAGCCGGCTGAAGAAGTGACTGGACAGGAAGAAGAAACGACTGCCGGACAGGGAACGGACGAGAATCAGAAGAGTCAGGAAGAGCCGAAAGCAGAAGAAAATGCGGAAACAGGGAATGTAACTGAGGCAGAGAAGAAAGAAGCGGGCGAAGACGGAAAGAGCGAAGAGAAGATTTCTGAGAGGCAGGATGTTAAGACAGAAGAAACTGCGCAAAATGCTGGAGAAGTGAGTACGCAGGAAGCGAAAAATGTTACCAGTGATTTTGCAATGTTTAAGGTTGGATCGTCTTCTGTTGTAAAAGAAAATGATCACCTGAAAGTTTCGATAGAAACAGAGAATACAACTTACAATAAAATTTATATTGGAAGTAAAGCTGATACAGTTGAACGGAAAGAAGAAAAGGCGATAGTTGGAACAGGAACAGGCAACGGGTATTTATTTTCATTTGAACTTCCACTGTCAGCAGATGGAACGGATGTTGCCTTTGTACCACATAGCCAAGAGAACGGCTGGGAGAGTAGGAAAGCAGACGGAGATTACACGCTTCATATCTCATCGTCAGCAGAAAATAAAAAAGACGACACAGAAAATCCTGAACAGGGAGGCAATTCAGGAGAGAACAAACCGGGAACCGGAAGTGGCGAAAACCAGAAACCGGGAAATGAGGACAAGAACGTACTGGATACTGGAAAGTATGTAGTAGATGTTGATGCAGCTTCAGCGAGTGGAATGTTTCGTGTAGTAAATTGCGTGCTGACATCTGTTGGTGGCAAGATGCAGGCAGATATTACACTTAGTGGAACAGGATATGATTATTTATACGTGGGAACCGCTAAGGATGCTGAAAAAGCTTCAAAAGATCAGTTAATTGCGCCTAAAGAAATTGTAGAAGGAAAATGTGTATTTACAGTGCCGGTGGAAAGCATGAATACTGGGATTCAGATTGCAGCACATGGGAAAAAAGGTGGTAAATGGTTTGATCGTACATTAACATTCAAGACAGAAGGAATGACCAAATATGTTCAGGTAAGTGATGGCTCTTATAAAGTAAACGTAACTTCAAGTTCATCCATGTTTAAAGTTACGGATTGCATCTTAACATCAAAAAATGGAGAGATGACTGCAAAAATTACACTCAGTGGTACAGGATATGATTATCTGTATGTAGGAACAAGTGCAGAAGCAGCACTTGCAGATAAGTCCAAGTGGATTCCTTATGTTGTGGACAAAAATGGTATGTATACCTATACGATTCCGGTTTCTTTATTAGACACAGGAATTTCAGTGGCAGCATTTTCTCATAAAAAGCAAATATGGTATGACCGTACCTTGACATTCGCCTCAGCAGGCATGAAGAATCTGAATAATAGCAATTCCACAAATGGAACTACTGGAAATAATGGCAACACCAACCAGGGAAATAACACCAGCCAGAACACCAACTTTGGAACCGGCACCACTTCCGGAGGCACAGGCACAAACCAGACCCCGGACAAAGAATCCAAATACGAGGCAGATTTAAATGGTGGAACTGCCCGTGTAAACAGTGCAACAACACTTGCAGACGGTGTCTATACACCGGATAAATTTTCCTGGTCAGGTGGAACCGGAAAGGTCAGCATCAGTTGTACCAAGATTACCGTGACAGGCGGTCAGGCATATGCTACCATTGTATTTAGCAGTGGTTCTTATGGCTATGTAAAGGCGAATGGAAATACCTATTATCCGACAGCAACCGGAAGTACGTCTACATTTGTCATTCCGGTAGAACTGAACAAGAACAATACGATCATCGGTATGACAACCAAGATGTCAACAGCGCATGAAATCAGCTATTCGATTTTCATTTACCTAAGTGCTGCAGCAAAAGCAGACGGAACTACAGTAAGTGGGGAGACCAATTTAAGTGCAGATACACTGGATGAGAAAGCGCCGGAAATCATGGGACTTTCTTATCAGTCTGAGACAAAGGTAGAGCATGCAGAGTACTTCAAGATCTATCATTATGATCAGGGAATCACTCTTTTAGAAATCGATCAGGGAAAAGATGAGGATACAAAAGAAATCAAGACAAAGGATACAAAAGAAGATACAGATTCCGGACTGACACCGGCACAGGAAGAACAGCTTGCGCTTTACAAAGCAAAGATTGTCCGTTATCTGATCGTTCCGGAAGACGCAGAAATTCCTGCAGGTCTGGATAAAGAAATGATCGTGATCCAGAAGCCAAAGAAGTCTGTATATGTAGGTTCAGAGGAAGTACTGGAAATCCTGGATAAGCTGAATGCAACAGACCAGATTACATCAGTAGGGGTAAAACAGAAGAACTGTAAGGTAGAAGGCATTGCAAAAGCAATGAAAGCTAAGAAGATCATTTATGCAGGAACCTATAAGAAACCGGAAAATAAAAAACTGATGAAGAGTAAGTGTGATCTTGCAATTCTTTCCAATAAAATTCTTCCGGATGAAAAGAATGAGAAGAAAATGTCGGTAGAAGATCAGCAGAAGAGATACGAAGAGCTGGCAGAAAAATTTGTTCTTCTGGATATTCCGATGATCGTTGACCGGTCAGCAGATGAGAAAAAGGATGATGCGAAAGAAGAATGGAGCAAGGTTTACGAGGCGATTTTCGCGCAGACAGACAGTGCAGATTCTTCTGCAATAAACTAGGCAGATTCTTTTTTATATACAGAGGTAGAAAATGAAAAAGAGAACGATGCGTCTGGGGTGCATTCTTTTAAGTACAGTGCTGCTTGGGATGGTGGCACTGACCGGATGCGGGCAGGCGAAAAGGAATACAACAGATACAAAAAAAACAGAAAGCAGCAGTACAAAAGGAAGTGCCAAAGAAAAAAAAGGTCCGGGGATTGACGGACTCACCTATGAATTTACGATGGATCTGGAATATGCCGAAGGTTTTCAGGTATATTATTACAAAGACGGCTATAAGATGATAGATATCAAAGGTGATGCAAAATTTCTGGTCGTTCCGGAGAACCAGGATGTGCCGGATGGAGTTGATGAGGATTACGTAATCCTTCAGCAGCCGCTGGATCATATTTATCTTGCGGCGACATCTGCAATGGCACTTTTTAATGCGATCGATTCTCTGGATAATATCACAATGACAGGTACCCAGGCTTCCGGATGGTATATTGAAAATGCAGTCAAAGCGATGGATGACGGGAAAATAAAATTTGCAGGGAAATACAGTGAACCGGATTATGAGATGCTGGTGGACGAAGACTGTGATCTTGCCATCGAATCGACCATGATCCTTCACACACCAAAGGTACAGGAGATGATCGAATCTTTGGATATCCCGGTGATGATCGACCGGTCCAGCTATGAATCGCATCCTCTAGGAAGAACTGAATGGATCAAACTTTATGCAGCAATGCTGAATAAAGAAGATGCAGCGGATGCATTTTTTGAAAAGCAGGTGGAAAATGTCGATGCGCTCAAAGATTTTAAGAATACCGAGAAGACAGTTGCATTTTTCTATGTAAGCAGTGACGGAACGGTGGTAGTAAGAAGAAGTGATGATTATATTCCGAAAATGATCGAACTTTCCGGTGGAAGATATGTATTCGATGATCTGACTGACGATGACAGTAATACTTCAGCAGTAAAACTTACAATGGAAGAGTTTTACGCACAGGCGGCGGATGCAGATTATCTGATTTATAATTCAAGTATCGATAATCCAATCAACAGTGTAAAAGATCTGGAAGAAAAAGATGCACTTTTTTCTGATTTCAAAGCAGTCAAAGAAGGAAATGTATGGTGTACCGGTAAATATCTGTATCAGGCAACCGATATCGTTGGGGAACTGATCACGGATATGAATCTGATGCTGACAGGCGGCGATGAAAGCAAGATGACATTTTTATACCATGTAAAATAGAAAACGGAGAAGAAAATGGGACAGGCAGGAATGAAAAATAACTGGAAAAGGAATACAAGATATATGGGAGTCTTTGCGGTGCTGGCAACAGTTTTTTGCATGATCGTAGTGCTGAACATCAATACCGGAAATGTACAGATCTCGGTTCTTGAGATTTTACGGATCCTGTTTCTGAAAAAAGGAACACAGGTGCAGATGAATATTATCTGGAAAATCCGTCTTCCGCGTGTCCTGATGGCGGGGATTCTGGGAGGGGCACTTGCCCTTTCCGGATTTTTATTGCAGACATTTTTTTCCAACCCGATCGCAGGACCGTATGTACTGGGGATTTCTTCGGGTGCAAAGATGATGGTCGCTCTGGCGATGATCATCTTTTTAAAATATTACACTTTGGTATCATCTTATATACTGATCATTGCAGCATTTATCGGATCTATGCTTTCAATTGGATTTATCCTGCTTCTTGCAAGAAAAATCCGGAATATGGCAACTCTTCTGGTTGGCGGAATCATGATCGGTTATATCTGCTCGGCAGTAACTGATTTTGTAGTGACTTTTGCGGAGGATTCAGATATCGTGAATCTGCATGGCTGGTCACAGGGAAGCTTTTCCGGTATGAGTTGGAGCAATGTAAAGGTAGCAGCGCTTATGGTAGGAATCATACTGATCCTTACCTTTTTCCTGTCAAAGCCGATCGGAGCGTATCAGCTGGGAGAAATGTATGCGCAGAGTATGGGGGTCAATATCCGTGTGTTCCGGGTGCTTCTGATTCTGCTTTCCAGTGTATTTTCCGCATGTGTGACTGCATTTGCAGGGCCGATTTCATTCGTTGGAATCGCAGTTCCGTACTTGATCAAGCATCTTCTCGGGACGGCAAAACCGCTGGTTGTGATACCGGCAACATTCCTTGGCGGGGCGGTGTTCTGTATGGGATGTGATCTGATCGCGCGTATGGCATTTGCACCACTGGAGCTGAATATCAGTACTGTGACTTCGATCTTTGGTGCACCGATCGTAATTTTCATGATGATAAAAGGAAGAAAAGGGAAATAAATATGAGTGAGAGCTATTTTCAGATGAAAGATCTTTCTGTCGGATATCATGGAAATGTACTGATCCATGATATCTGTACAGAGATTAAAAAAGGTGAGATATTGACGCTGATCGGACCAAACGGTTCCGGGAAATCTACGATTTTAAAAAGTATTACCAAGCAGCTTACGCTCATTGGAGGTAAGGTGACGATCGGTGAAAAGAATCTGAAAGACTTATCTTACAAAGAGCTTGCAACGAAGATGGCAGTGGTGCTGACACAGCGGGCAAAGCCGGAGCTGATGACCTGCTATGAGGTCGTAGCAGCAGGGCGGTATCCTTATACAGGACGGCTTGGGATATTAACGCGAGAAGATGAGAAAAAGACACAGGAAGCACTGGAAATTGTCCATGCAACAGAATACGCAGAAAAAAGTTTTGAGGCGATCAGTGACGGGCAGAGACAGCGGATCCTTCTGGCAAGAGCGATCTGCCAGGAACCGGAGGTACTGATCCTGGATGAACCCACTTCTTTTCTGGATATCCGTTATAAGCTGGAGCTGCTTACTATTTTGAAAAATATGGCGAAAGAAAAGCAGATCACGGTCATTATGTCACTCCATGAGATCGATCTGGCGCAGAAGATCTCAGATAAGATCCTGTGCGTTAAAGGAGATACGATTTTCGGGTATGGAGAGCCGGAGGCGATTTTTAAAGAAGATTTTATCCAGAAGCTTTATGAGATCGACAACGGGCATTTTGATCCGCTGTTCGGAAGTGTGGAGCTTGCAAAGGCGGAGGGAGAGGCAGAAGTATTTGTGATCTCTTCTGGAGGCAGTGGAATTCCTGTTTACCGAAACCTTCAGAAAGCAAAGATTCCATTTTCGGCAGGAATCCTGTATACTAATGATATCGACTATCATCTGGCAAAGCATCTGGCGGTCAATGTAATAGAAGAAGAGCCATTTGAGCCGGTAAGCGATCGTGCATTTGAATGGGCAAAGCAGATGATCAGACAGTGTAAAAAGGTGATAAATGCAGGAATTGTGATTGGGACAACCAACCGGAAGATGAAAGAACTGCTTGTATTTGCAGAAGAAATGGGGAAACTGGAATCATATGAAAAATAGACTTTTGCACATTTACTGTGGAGATGGAAAAGGAAAGACGACGGCGGCAACAGGGCTTGCAGTGCGCGCAGCTGGAAGCAGTATGCGGGTTCTGTTTGCCCGTTTTTTAAAAAATGAATTTTCAGGAGAATTGAAGATTCTGGATCAGATCCCGGAGATCGAGGTACTTCATCTGGAAAAAAGCTATGGATTTTTTAAGACACTTTCTGAAAAGGAACAGGAAGAAGTCCGAGAGATGTATGGCAGGCTGTGGAATACGATCCAGAGAAAAATCAGCACAGGGGATTATGATATGCTTGTGATCGATGAATTTATGGCGGCATACCGGTATGGACTGATTCCGAATGAAGAGGCGGTGCAGTTCTTAAAAGACAGACCGGACAATCTGGAAGTGGTTCTGACCGGACGGGATCCGTCAGATGAGTTATTGGAGCTGGCAGATTATATTTCGGAGGTTAAGATGGTACGGCATCCTTTTGAAAAAGGAATCCGGGCAAGGAAAGGCATTGAATACTAAGGAGACGAAATGGAAATGGACAAGATGCAGGTCGTGTGGAAAAATCAAAAAGAACTGGATCTATTATCTTATTATTTTCATTGCCTTTTATCTCGTTCCAATACTAATAAAAGATACAGGAAGTGGCATGTTTATTTTACTCATTGTCATTCCTCTTATAACACTTATCACTTCTATTATTTATGGATTAAGAAATACATTTGATTTCATTTATCCTCTTCTTGTCGCAATTCTGTTCATTCCTACATTATTCATTTACTACAACACTTCAGCATGGGTCTATGTTATTGCCTATTCTATGATTGCAGTCATAGGAGAATTATTAGGTAAAACACTTCAAAAGAAATAATAGTTCTCTTGCCATAAAGTCGACTTCAGACTTTAAAATATTCTTATAAGAAAGGAAAGAATATTATGAGTAAAAAAGTCGTTGTATTATCAACAAGTCTAAGAAATAATAGTAATTCAGAATTACTAGCGAAAAGTTTTGTAGAAGGGGCAAAAGAATCTGGAAATGAGGTAGAATATATCTCACTTAAAAATAAAGATATTCGTTTCTGTATTGGATGTCTTACATGTCAAAAAACTGGACATTGTGTTATTAAAGATGATGTTGCGGGTATTATGGATAGTGTAATCAATGCAGATGTTGTTGTATGGGCTACACCCATTTATTATTATGAAATGAGTGGACAGATGAAAACTCTTATTGATCGTCTCAATCCAATGTATTCTAAAGATTATAAGTTTAGAGATGTATATCTTCTTGCGACA
>OGXX01000151.1_pt1 | contig 70632 bp, 49 predicted proteins | sample 1576301 | NCBI WGS metagenome assembly OGXX01 (sample SAMEA3541469, study PRJEB24748) | human gut metagenome | biome: human gut; feature: human-associated habitat; material: faeces | place: China | collected 2012
ATTATTCTTATCCATCCAGTCAACGGACTCTTTAACATAAGCAGCCATCTGGGCATCAGAAAGAGTCATGGCCTGTACGGTTTTGGATCCCGCATCAATCACCTTGCCAAGCTTGAACTGGGCATACGCGCCATCGGCCGTACCTAACAAAACGGCAGCAGCCATAATTGTTTTAACAAAAGCACTCTTCATTTTCCTATTCAATTAAATTATATTATTTACAGTCAATCACTTAAATAGAATCATATATAGTGGCAATCCCGATTAGTGAAATCGCAATGCAAATTTACCTGGTTTTTATATTTTCGGCAACTATACTTTTATACAACTTGGTGAATCTGCCGGATTAAGAGACGGAAATATAGGATAGCAATGATAGAATAAAAATGTTTTCAGCCCGGCGCAGCAATATGTCAGGAATATTCGCTACCTTTGCGAGGATATGGAAACTACTGATTACACTACTATAAAATCATTGGCAGCCACAAGCCGGAATTTCTTTCTGCTCGCCGGTCCGTGCGTGATAGAAGGTGAGAAAATGGCTCTTGAGATAGCAGCCACCATAGCCGATACGGCCCACAAACTCAACATACCTTTTATATTCAAAGGATCGTACCGGAAAGCCAACCGCTCACGCCTTGATTCATTTACCGGCATAGGGGATCTTGAGGCACTCAGAATTCTCCGCAAGGTAAAAGAAGAAACCGGCGTGCCGGTGGTTACTGACATACACAGTGCTCCCGAGGCCGCCATGGCGGCCGAATTTGTCGATGTGTTGCAGATTCCCGCATTCCTGTGCCGCCAGACCGATATACTTGTGGCAGCAGCTGCCACAGGCAAGACCGTCAATATAAAGAAAGGACAGTTCCTGTCGGCCGAAGCCATGCAGTTTGCCGTGCAGAAAGTGCGCGAGGCAGGCAACGACGATGTATGCGTCACGGAACGTGGCGTTACGTTCGGTTATCAGGATCTGATTGTAGATTTCCGCGGAATTCCGGTAATGAAAAGTTTCGGATGTCCCGTAATCCTTGACGCCACCCACTCGCTCCAGCAGCCCAACCAGTCGGCCGGAGTAACGGGCGGACGACCCGAAATGATAGAGACCATATGCCGCGCCGGAATAGCCACCGGATGCGACGGACTGTTTCTTGAAACCCATCCCGATCCGTCCAGAGCCAAAAGCGACGGAGCCAACATGCTGGCACTCCATCTGCTTCCCGAGCTTCTGCTCAAGCTCTCACGCCTGCGCGAGGCTGTGAACGAAATAAACTGACTAATATAACTATATCATACACATCTCCTACAATTCTAAGAACCTACGATAATGAACCTGAAGAACTTACTGTTTGCGGCAATGCTTACAGCCGCAGCATTCCCTTGTGCCGCACAACATTCCACCGCCGATGAAATAGCCAAGGCGGCCATGAAAACTTATGACGCTATCATAGCACAGGATCCCAAAGACTATCAGACACTGTTCCGCCGCGGAAACGAACTATATAAGCGCAACGAATATACAAAAGCTCTTGACGATGTCAACGGAGCTATAAAATATGCCCCGGCTTCCGATAAAGATCTGCTTTTCCAGGCCTACAGCCTCAGGGCAGGCATTTATGACCGCTTCAAAGAGTATCCACTTGCCATAGCCGATCTTAAAAAAGCCATTGTACTGCAACCCAACAGCTACAGTACAATCTATCAGCTCGGCAACATGGAGTTTTCTGCCGGCAAATATCCTGAGGCAAAAGCCACTTTTAAGAAACTGCAATCCCTTAATCCGCGCAGCCAGGAAGCCCTGTTCGGCCTTGCCAGAGTGGCTGTAAAGGAAAACGACATAGCAGCTGCCACACGCTACTGCGACCAGGCAGTGGACATAACCCCGACACAGAGCGCCGTCTACATGCGGCGTGCCTCCGTGTATCAGATGATGGGCAATGACACCGAAGCCGTCAAGGACTACACCGTGGCCCTCACCTTGGACCGAAACAACACCAGCCGGGCACTCAATGCTCTCGCCGATATGAGCCGTACAAACTATGGAGCCGTGATGCAGGGCCTCGCCTCGGCCATAGCCTCACACCCGCGCTCAGGCACATTCTATTACATACGCGCCATGATAGCCAAGGCACATTTCCACTATCTGCCGGCCATCAGCGATTTCAACTACATACTTGAGCATAACCTTTTCTCATTCACATCTCTCTACACCGATCTGGCCGACTGCTACTATAACACCGGCAATTACGCCACAGCCCTTGAAAAAGCCGACTATGCCATAGGCTCGTCAAAGGACAATGCTGAAGGCTACTATCTCAAATCGCTTATAAAATCAGCCATGGATGTGCCCACCTCGGCAATCGAGAATGCCGACAAGGCCATAATCAAGAACAAAGATTTCAGCGACGCCTATATTGCCCGCGGCAATGCCGAATGCGCCCTGAAATTCTACAGCGAGGCAAGCGTGTCATACGGCACTGCAGTAACTCTGGAGCCTAACAATCCCTCATTCCTGATGGACCGGGCCTATCTGCTGACAACCCATCTGAATCAGGTCGGCAATGCCCGGGCAATCTACGAGCAGGTGGCGGCGCTTCCTTATGACGCCGATCAGGTGATATCGCTCAAAGGTTTCGCCCTCATGGCATTAGGCCGCACAGATGAGGCCGACGCTTGGATGAACCATCTTCTCACCGAGGTAAAGGACTCCGACGGCGAGATAAACTATTACGGAGCCTGCTTCTATGCCCAGCGCGGCGACAAAGCCAAAGCCTTGGAGTGCATGGAACGCTCGTTACAGGCCGGATATGCCTCCTACCACAACTGGACCCGAGCCATTGACGGCGGTGTCAATGTAGCCCCACTGCGCGATGACGCCGCATTCCAGTCGCTCCTGTCGCGTTACAGCACCCTTTTCAGATAACACAACCGCCCCATAACGTAAAACCGCAGCCGTTCACCCACGGCTGCGGTTTTTTAATACCCCCAAAACAATAATTAACAGTCAGTTAACTCTAACCGACAAAATTTACGCGTATTTTTTATTCAAAATAATTTGGTGGATTGGGAAAAGAGGTTGTATATTTGCGGTGTAATATTATACTAATACACCTCTATGCTAAACATCTCATCTCTCAGTTTCAGTTATCCGCAGCAGAACAAAGATGTGCTGCGCAACCTCAGTTTAGAAATAGGCTCAGGCGGCATATACGGGCTTTTAGGGGCCAACGGCGTGGGCAAATCCACACTATTATATCTGATATCAGGATTGCTCACACCCACTTCCGGCAGCGTCACGCTTTATGGCAATGAAACACGCAGGCGGCTTACCTCCACCCTTGAGGAAATATTTCTCGTGCCTGAGGAATTCGTGCTCCCCGACGTTACCCTCAGTGCATATATACGCCATAATGCTCCATTCTATCCACGCTTCTCGCTTGAGGATATGAACCGCCATCTTGAAATGTTCGGACTCACATCCGACCTTCACCTCAAACAACTCTCCATGGGGCAGAAGAAAAAAGCGTTCATGAGTTTCGCCCTCGCATGCAACACCCGGCTGCTGCTGATGGACGAACCCACCAACGGCCTTGACATACCCGGCAAAAGCGCATTCCGTCGGTTCATACTGTCGTCAATGAATGATGAACGCTCCATACTCATCTCCACCCATCAGGTAAATGACATAGAACAGATCCTGGATCATGTTATAATAATGAACACCGACGAGATAGTGCTCTCCGCTCCCACATCAACCATCACATCGCACATGGCATTCCTTGACACAGCCGGGAATGAAGTTCCGTCCGGCGCCCGGATTCTGTGGGAGCAACCTTCGGTACGCGGACGCGCCATAATCACCACCAACCCCTCAGGGGCAATGGAAACAGAGATGAACCTTGAAACCCTGTTCAATCTCTCACAGGCCAATCCGCAGGAGCTAAAATCAATATTCACGAACAACAATTAAGCCGCAGTCAACAGATATGAAACCTACAACCCATAACACAAAATCACATTTTGCGGCGCTGCTTGCCCGCGAAGTGGCGGAACATTCACGCACAATGATGCTCTCACTGATCCTTATGTTCGGCGTGATGACTATTCTGGATCTTCTGATAGTGTATAGTTTACGCAACGATTATAATGAAGTGTGGAGCAGCGATCCGACATCTGGCCCAACGGGAGTCTTTGCCATGATATTTCTTTTCGTGTTCGGATGCATATGGGCCTCGATGACCATGCGCGATACCGGTTCCAAGGGAGGACGCATACGGTTCTTCATGCTGCCGGCGCCACAAGGGTCAAAGTTCCTTGTGCGGTGGATTATCCATATACCCGCATTCATAGCGGCTTTCGCCATATGCATACTCGGCGCCGAGGCCCTGAGAGTGGCGTTTGCCAAACTCATAGGCACCACATCACAGGTGGAATTCCTGTCATGGTTAGGCCGGGATATCAGTTATTCCGAGTTCTGGAAGTGCATGGCCTTTCTGGTATTCATGCAGTCAGTCTATCTCATAGGAAGCATGCTGTGGCCCCGCAACTCGCTGCTGAAAACATTCGGTATCACTCTCGCAATGACAGCCATAGCAAACACACTCCTCGGTATAGTCATATTTTCCGGAATATCCGAACATATGGAAATGCGCAGCAACACAGGCGACATATCCATTGAATCACTGAACATAGTCTATTGGATTATAGTAGCTTTCGGTGTTATAAACACAGCCCTCGCCTACTGGCGTATGCGCGACACCGATCTTGTATGACCATTATTTAAACTGTCAATCATGGAATTCAGCAGCAACAACGCCATATTCCTACAGATAGCCGAAAGGATATGCGATGAAATTCTCGCCGGCGTGTATGAAGCGGGAGCACGACTCCCATCTGTCCGGGAGTATGCCGCAAAAGTAGAGGTAAACACCAATACCACTATGCGTTCCTACGACAATCTGGCACAACGTGGAATAATATTCAACAAACGCGGCATAGGTTTCTTCGTAAGCCCCGACGGCAAGGAACGCATCATAGCCGAACGGCGCAAATCATTCCTCGGAGGCGAACTGCCCGGAATATTCCGCAAACTCCACTATATGGACATAAGCCCCGACGATCTTGCGGAAATGTATAAAGATTATATAACAACTCTATCATCATCCAACAAATGAAACGATCAACAATAGCCATCATCATATTAGGCATAATATACATCCTGCTCCCAGGTGCATCCCTCCTCATTGCTTTCCATGTGTGGGGTCATAAAATAGAGGTTCTCAAATTAAGCCAGCCGGACACCTATCAATTGGGAGTATCGCCGGAAACCATCAGCATGGAGGGCTCGGACATAGATAACCAATGGACCCGCAGAGTGGGTCTCATAGTAAAATGCGACTCATCAGCACAAAACTCATCGATATCCTATGCTCCAGAGCTCAACACCCTGGTAAAAACAGTGACACGTCCCGGAACTCTTGACATTATGCTGGATTATGACGCTATCGAAAAAACCTACAGCGACGTGAGGATAGAGTCAGATGTCAGAATAACGGTTATCCTGCCACGCCCGGCAAAACAGATCAATGCGCCCGCTGCCGGATCCCTGACAATCACGGGAATGGCTGCCGACACCCTGAACATCAACAATCTGACGCGCGGTCTTGAAATCGACAAAAGCCGTATCGGTTTCATATCCCTGCACACCCTGGATCATGGCTGGATCAAACTTTCCAACCACACCTCGGTAGGCTGCCTCGACTGGCACTCCGCATCAAAGGATGTAAACCAATCGTCGCTCATCGTATCCGAAACATCCGAACTCAACGGTCTCAAATGGCGCAGTGACAATCCCAAGGGTTTTCTTGAATCGACCTTTCACGGAGCGACCACACTCAAGAACATAAACTAACTATCAGCAAAAAACAATTAACGACAGCTTTTTCAACAATTACATGCGGCGGCAGTCTTCGGATTGCCGCCGCATCACATTTCGCTACATCCCATGACAAAAAGTTTGCAATGATGAATATTTTTTTCATTAAAGACATCTTCAATACATAAATAAACATTATCTTTGTGGGCAGATATCCATAAAACTCATTTACACATTCCCACATCACATGAGAACAACCCTACTAATTGCAACCTTGGCAGCATGTTCGCTAACAGCAACAGCAGAAATTCCGCATGCCAAAAGCCACACATTACATGCAGAAGGCATGACATTTGCCACGTTAGTCAACCCGGGACTACTACTGAAGCATGGCGACCGGATAAAGGAAACGTCCACTCCTGCAGGAGTTACAAAAGCTGTAAAACATGAGGCTGGCGCACCTTTCACAGTGCCCTGGTCAAATGATTTCTCATCACCCGACATCAGTGCATTCACAATAATTGACGGTGACAACGACGAGCGGATATGGGAATATGATTCCGAAAACGAATGCATGAAGTCAGGAAGTACGAAAAGTGGCGTCATCGACAAGGACGACTGGCTGATCACTCCGGGACTGTTGCTTGAAAAAGGGAAAGTCTATACCATAAGCATGGATCTATGGCGCCGGAGCGCACGCTATGAGGAACGGGCGGAGGTATGGTTAGGTTCAGCTCCGACAGCCGCCGGAATGACCCGAGTGCTGCTCGAACGCACCAACCTTCAGGAGGACTCACCGAAAGAATACACATTCGAAGTCACAGTACAGGAGACAGGAGCCTATTATATAGGAATACATGCAGTGAGCGAGCCGCTGCGATGGACAATGTATGCCGACAACATAAAGGTGGACTGCACATCATCCGAATCGGCCCCCGCAGCCATAGCCGATTTTGCTCCGGTAGCCGATATTCACGGCGCAGCGAAAGTGGATATAACATTCACCGCCCCTTCCACCACCTACGATAACGGGCAGCTGACATCAATTTCAAAAATAGAAATCAGCCGCGACGGAACCGTGATAAAGACTTTCGAGAATCCGGCCCCGGGGACCGCGCTTACCTATACCGACGATCCTGTTACGGAAGGCATGCGTGTATACACCGTGACGGCCTCCAACGGAGCAGGACAGAGCCAGCCCGTATCAGAGCAGGTATATGTGGGATTCACCACCCCCAAGGCTCCCGCCAAAGCCACAATTACCGAGGATCCCGAAATGTTGGGCATGGTGAAAGTGGCATGGGAACCGGTAACCGAGGACATTTACGGCAAAATATATCCGGAAGGCACAGTAACTTACTTTGTGGCCGATGCCACCTCAATAGTCCAGCGCGACATAACCGGAACATCAATTGACGTACATGCCGTGCCCGAAGGACAGGATTTCGCCTACTACGGAGTATTCACCCGCACCGGACGATATGGCCAGAGTGCCGGATATGCCAATACCGGCATGATACCTGTAGGCGAACCGTATGCCATACCTTTCTATGAATCGGCTCCGGGAGCTGACCTGTCATTCCACTGGGGCAAGAAGAATCTGTCGGAAGAATCGGACTGGGGAACCCTTGACCTCGAATCGTCGGGCGGCTCCATCGACGCTTTCGACGGCGACGGCGGCTATATCGGTTCATTATGTAAGAAATCAGGCGACCGCACACGCCTCATGAGCGGCAAGGTCGACATAAGCTCCGCTAAAAATCCATATCTGCGTTTCGCATATTGGGCCTGGGAGGAAAATGACAAGCCGGAAACCATAATTGTAATGGCACGCGAAGCCGGCGATCCAGAGGAATTCGCTACGATAGCCACATTCTACACCACCGCCCCCAAAGGTAAAGGCGGATGGCAGCGTGTATTCATACCTCTCGACGCCTATAAGGGCAAGACCATACAGATAGCATTCGAAACCGTAATGGGCAACCATTTCTATACAATGTTCGACGCCATAACGCTCTACAATGTGCATGACCACGATCTGGCCGTGACAGGTATTGTGACCCCCTCAAGAGTAAAGACAGCCGAAACACATGAGGTTACTGCCGAGATAGAGAACCGCGGCGTAAACACCGAAAACGATTACACAATAGACCTTCTGCTGAACGGGCAGCCCGTGAAGACCCTTTCCGGCACCCCGATAAGCCTTGGCGAGTACCGCACATTCACATTCACAAACGAACTCGGCGTCAACAATCCCAAAGAGTGTGAATACAAGGTACGTGTCAATGTTGACGGTGACGGCAACCTTGACGACAACGAATCGGAAACCAAAGTCACATTCCTTACCCTCCCCAACTATCCCACTGTGCCGGGACTTAACGGATCAGTGGACGAATCCACAGGAAATGTACTGCTCACCTGGGAGACACCCGATACCTCCCGGCCCAAACCCGAGCCTACCTTCGACAGCTTCGAGGATTACGAATCATTCGCCATCGACAACGTGGGCGACTGGACAATGCACGACCTTGACGGCGAAGAGAACTATGTGATAGAGGACAATGAGTTCCCGCACAACGGTGAGGCGTTCAGCTTCATAGTGCTCGACACTCGGCGCATGCAGACACCTTATCAGGCCAATTCCGGAGTGAAAGCCATGGTTTCGTTCCCATCGACCAAAAATGAAAACAACGACTGGCTAATCACCCCAATGCTGTGGGACGGCGAACAGGAGATCACCTTCTTTGCCAAAAGCCACATAGGCCTCTACGGTCTCGAATCGTTCGATGTGCTCTACTCCACAGCAGGCACAAGCCCGTATGAATTCACCCGCATAGGAGGCGAAAAAGAGGTGCCCACCACATGGACCCGATACACCTACACTGTTCCGGAAGGCACGAAATACTTCGCCGTGCGCTGCACATCAAAGAACATGCTGGCATTCATGGTGGATGACTTCGAGTTCCTTTCCGCTTCCTCACCGCTGCCCGACCTGACTATCAAAGGATACAACGTGTACCGCGACATGATCCGGCTCAATACCGAACTGATTGCCGGGAACACATTTACTGACAACCAGCCTGTAAACCGTCAGCACACCTACCACGTGTCAGCCGTATATAATGCGGGAGAGTCGCAGCTTTCCGACCCGTGCGACCCGTTCCTGTCGGGAATTGACACCATAGGACCCGACACTGCCGGCACTGCCGTGAAAGTACTCGGAATGAAAGGCGCAATCACAGTTACCGGCGCCGACGGCTCCCGGGTGGATGTATTCAATGCCACAGGTGCTCTTGTATTCTCATGCTCGGGGCGCAACTCCCTTACTGTTACGGTAAATGCCGGTGTATATATGGTGAAAGTAAACGGCACGACACATAAAGTACTCGTGCGTTGACCGCCGACAACATAACCCTCAATACTGCCGCCCGGATTCTCAAATTATCCGGGCGGCAAACATATATAATTTGGGATAGCCCGGATTTCTTCGTAAATTTGCCCTAAACAACAGATATATGGACACCACCACAGAGAAACGCCCCATGGTGAGCGTGGTAATGATCACCTACAATCAGGCCAAGGAGATAGCCACCGCCATAAAAGGCGTGGTGAGACAACGCGCGGATTTTGACATTGAGCTAATAATATCGGATGACGCATCCACTGACACCACCTATTCCATAGCCGAAGAGTGGCAGCGCCGCTACCCCCACATCATAAAACTTTACCGCAATGCCTCCAACATAGGGCTACAGGCCAACTATATCAAGGCTTTCAGCTACTGCCGGGGACGTTACATGGCACTCTGCGACGGCGATGATTACTGGATCTGCCGACGCAAGCTCGCCATGCAGGTGGGCTATATGGAACAGCACCCTGAATGTGCGGTGACATTCCACCGTATGATAAATTTCTATGAAAGCGACCGGACCATGAGCCTGAGCAACGGCGGTCAGTCCGTGCTTACCGACATACGGGATCTGAGCCGCGCCAATTTCATAACCAACGCATCAGTGCTCTACCGCAAGGATGCTGTGGATCTGACCGGGCTGCCGGCTTGGATCAGGGACATACGGCTGCTCGACTATGCCATGCACATGCTCTATGCCGCCAACGGCACAATACGTTATTTCCGACGTCCCATGGGTGTGTACCGCATAAGCGGAGCCGGAGGCACATGGAGCAGGGCCGAACGCTACACCCAGCTCAACATGGCCCTGAAAGTGCGCGAGCACCTCATGAAACACTTCGCCCACCGGCCCGATATAACCGAAGGACTCCGTAATGCCTCGGTCAACATACTGCTACACATGGCCGTGGCTGCCGAAGGTGATACCGAGCGGGAGGATTATGTACGAAACCGGTTGAAAAAATATCCAGGCTACTCCGATGACGCGGCCATCGACGCTGCCGTGGCGCGGATTGCCTCGGCACCCCCGCGCCGGAAACCGTTTCTGTCGCGCCTTCGCGCCGCCATCTCCCGCCTCATCCCCCTACCGCGCCCATAGGATTCTATTAAAACGGGCGGTTCCGCGCCACGGCTTATTGCCTGAGGACGCGGAACCGCCTGAATCTTTATATTATAATGTAGTTACTGCCCGAGGTAGGTTTTGAGCAGGCGGCTTTTCTGGCCTTTCAGGCGACGGATAGCCTTTTCCTTGATCTGACGCACACGCTCGCGCGTAAGATCAAACTTGGCACCGATCTCCTCAAGGGTCATTTCCTGACACCCTATGCCGAAGAACATCTTGAGTATCTCGCGTTCGCGCTCATGAAGCTGACGCAAGGCGCGGTCCACCTCTTTCGACAATGACTCCTGAGTAAGAGTGCTGTCTGCCATGGGCGAATCATCGTTAGTGAGCACGTCGAGGAGACTGTTGTCCTCACCTTCCACAAAAGGAGCGTCGACGGATATATGCCGCCCCGACACCTTTAGCGAATCGGCTATTTTTTCCACAGGCACATCAAGACGCTCGGCAAGCTCCTCGGGCGACGGGCGACGCTCGTTTTCCTGCTCGAACTTCTGCAATGCCTTGGATATTTTATTGAGGGAACCCACCTGGTTGAGAGGCAGGCGCACTATGCGCGACTGTTCGGCCAAAGCCTGAAGAATCGACTGACGGATCCACCACACGGCATAGGAAATGAATTTAAATCCGCGCGTCTCGTCAAACTTCTGTGCCGCTTTAATCAAGCCGAGATTGCCTTCGTTGATAAGGTCGGGCAAGCTGAGTCCCTGATTCTGGTACTGCTTGGCCACCGACACCACGAAGCGTAGGTTGGCACGGGTGAGCTTGTCGAGGGCGCGCTCATCGCCTTCACGAATCTTTTGCGCGAGCTCCACTTCCTCCTCCACGGAGATCAGATCCTCACGGCCTATTTCCTGAAGATACTTGTCAAGCGAGGCGCTCTCGCGGTTCGTAATTGATTTTGTGATTTTAAGTTGTCTCATGCTTGGGGAATAATTACCTGAGATTTAAACGCGCGAATTTAGCCATTATTTCGCACCCGGCCAAACTTTAACCGTTATTTCACTTTATTTTACCTTCATATAAAGCTTACAATATAGGGAATGATGGGATTGCGCAGTCAGGAGGATTGTGGGCCAATGGTTAACAGAATGTTAAAAGCGTTTGTATTCTTAAATATATTTTTTATTTTTGTGCAATCAATCTGATTTGATCCCATAAACAACAATCTGAATTACCTAACCGCTAAACACAAAATCTGATTATGGCTAAAGTACATGGCGCTGTAGACATCAACATCGATCGCTGCAAAGGTTGTGACCTGTGCGTGGTCGCTTGTCCGGCCGACGTCCTGCTCCTCCAGCCCAAGGAGGTCAACGACCGCGGCTATCATTTCGCCTTCGCGGCCCATCCTGAAAAATGCGTGGGTTGCGCCGCATGTGGCGTAGTATGTCCCGACGGCTGCATAACTGTCTATCGTGTAGTGGAATGACCGTAGACCACGGCTTTCCCGACAAACCATCAAACTAATCAACAATCCACCCCACACACCCTAAAACATTTCCTTATGGAAGAAGTAAAATTGATGAAGGGTAACGAGGCCATCGCCCACGCCGCAGTGCGTTACGGCTGCGACGGCTATTTCGGATATCCCATCACCCCTCAAAGCGAAGTACTTGAAACCCTTGAAGAACTCATGCCCTGGGAAACCACCGGTATGGTAGTGCTTCAGGCCGAGAGTGAAGTGGCCGCCATCAACATGGTTTACGGTGGCGCCGCATGCGGCAAAGCCGTGATGACCTCATCGTCATCGCCCGGTGTCAGCCTCAAGCAGGAAGGAATATCATATATCGCCGCAGGCGAACTGCCCGCCCTTATAGTAAATGTGATGCGCGGCGGCCCCGGCCTCGGTACCATCCAGCCCTCACAGGCCGATTATTTCCAGGCCACCAAAGGCGGAGGCCACGGCGACTACCACCTTATCGTGCTCTCACCGTCGTCAGTTCAGGAGATGGCCGATTTCGTAGGCTTAGGCTTCGACCTTGCTTTCAAATACCGCACTCCCGCCATGATCCTTGCCGACGGTATCGTAGGCCAGATGATGGAGAAAGTGGTTCTTCCCGAACCCCGCAAACGCCGCACTGACGCTGAAATAGCCGAACAATGCCCCTGGGCTGTAACAGGCCGTCCGAAAACACGCCGCCCCAATGTTATGACCACTCTCGAGCTTGAGAGCGCGGCAATGGAGAAAAACAACGAACGCCTTCAGGAAACCTATCGCCGTATAGAAGAAAACGAAGTGCGCTATCAGGAATATTACACCGACGATGCAGAGTATCTCATGGTGGCATTCGGCAGTATAGCCCGTATATGCCTCAAAGCCATAGAGGAAGCCCGTGCCCAGGGCCTCAAGATCGGGCTCATTCGCCCCATCACCCTCTGGCCGTTCCCGACCAAAGCCATAGCTGACCTGTCGAAGCGGGTAAAAGGCATCCTGACGGTGGAACTCAACGCCGGACAGATGATAGAGGACGTGAAACTCGCCGTAAACGGCCGGGTGCCCGTGTACCACTACGGACGCATGGGCGGTATCGTGCTCAACCCTGCCGAAATTCTCGAGGCTTTCAAACGCGATTTCCCCGAAGCCGGGAAATGACAACGCGCCACATGGCCTGAACTTTATTCCTAAAACTCATCCCAACATCTATCGCACAGTTAGTTATGACTATCGAAGATATCAAAAAACCTGAAAACATCGTCTACAAGCGCCCCGAGCTGCTTAACGACAATACCATGCACTACTGCCCCGGGTGCTCCCACGGAGTAGTCCACAAACTCGTGGCGGAAGTGATCGAGGAACTTGGCCTCGAAGAGAAGACCATAGGTGTGGCCCCGGTAGGCTGCGCCGTGTTTGCCTACAATTATATTGATGTGGACTGGATCGAAGCAGCCCACGGACGCGCTCCCGCCATTGCATCGGCAGTGAAGCGCCTTATGCCCGACCGCATGGTGTTCACCTATCAGGGCGACGGCGACTTCGCCGCAATAGGCACTTGCGAATCAATCCATGCCGCCAACCGAGGCGAAAACATCGTGATAATATTCATCAACAACGGTATATACGGCATGACCGGTGGCCAGATGGCTCCCACCACCCTTGAAGGAATGAAAACCGCCACCACCCCTTACGGACGCCGCGTGGATCTCAACGGTTATCCCCTGAAAATAAGCAACCTGCTCTGCGAACTCGACGGCACATGCTACGTTACACGCCAGAGTGTGCACACCGCAGGCGCCGTGCGCAAAACCAAGAACGCGCTCAAAAAAGCATTCCAGAATGCCATGAACGGCTGCGGCACCTCCGTGGTGGAAGTTGTGGCAACCTGCAACTCGGGATGGAAAATGTCGCCCGACAAATCCAACAAATGGATGGAGGAGCACATGTTTGCCAAATATCCCATGGGTGATCTCAAAAACACCGTCAAGTAATCTTAAATTATCCAACTACCGACATGAAACAAGAAATCATAATAGCCGGATTCGGCGGTCAGGGCGTGCTTTCCATGGGAAAAATACTCGCCTATGCCGGCCTGATGGACAACCTTGAAGTCACCTGGATGCCCGCTTACGGCCCGGAACAGCGCGGCGGAACGGCCAACGTGACCGTGATCCTCAGCGACGAACCCATTTCATCGCCTGTGCTCGACACCTACGACGCTGCCGTTATCCTCAACCAGCAGAGTCTTGATAAATTCGAATCGAAAGTGAAACCCGGCGGAGTCCTCATCTACGACCCCTACGGTATCCACCACCGCCCCACCCGCACCGACATACGCTGCTATGCCGTAAACGCTATGGATGTGGCTCTTGAGATGAACAACACCAAGACTTACAACATGATCCTGCTCGGATGCCTGCTGAAAGTAATTCCCGTGGTGCCCATTGACGCTGTGCTCAAAGGCCTCCAGAAAACCCTTCCCGAACGTCACCACCACCTCATTCCGCTCAACCGCGACGCCATCATGCGCGGCATGGAGCTGATAAAAGAGGACTGACCGTAAAATATCGGACCAAAAACGGAGCGGGCCTAAACCCGCTCCATTCTTTTGTTTAATAAGCGTTTGCAAACCGCACGCTAAAAAAATATTCACAGCTGCCTATGGCTAAAAAAGTGGTTGAGACCCCGTTGATGAAGCAATATTTCGAGATGAAAGCCAAACATCCCGACGCCATATTGCTTTTCAGGGTAGGAGATTTTTACGAGACTTTCTCCGACGACGCCATCGCATCGTCGGAGATTCTTGGTATAACGCTGACACGCCGTGCCAACGGATCGGCACAGCATGTGGAGCTCGCAGGCTTTCCACACCATGCCCTCGACACATATCTGCCTAAATTGGTAAGGGCCGGCAAACGTGTGGCGATATGTGAACAGCTCGAGGATCCCAAACTCACAAAAAAACTTGTGAAACGCGGCATCATAGAGCTGGTGACTCCGGGCGTGGCCATAAACGACAACATACTTGACCACAGACAGAACAACTTCCTCGCGGCCCTGCACTTCACAAAGGACCGCACGGGGATCAGCTTCCTTGACATATCCACCGGCGAATTCATAGCTGCCGAGGGCAACGACGACTATGTGGAGAAACTGCTCACACGTTTCGCCCCCAAGGAGGTGCTCGTGGAGCGCGGCAAACGGGGCGCTCTCGAAACCCGTATGCCGGGACGCTTTCTCGTGTCGGAACTCGACGACTGGATATTCACATCCACCGCCGCTATGGACAGGCTCCTGAAGCAATTCGAGACCGGGTCGCTTAAAGGGTTCGGCATCCACAAAATGGAACTTGCCGTTATAGCAGCAGGAGCCGTACTCCATTATCTCGACATAACGAGCCACACCAGCATAGGGCACATCACATCGCTGTCGCGCATTGACGAGAATACCTATGTACGGCTCGACAATTTCACCATCCGCAACCTCGAGCTTGTCAGCGCCATGGGCGAGGAGGGGCACAGCCTTCTGGATGTGATTGACCGCACAGTGACCCCGATGGGCGCCCGGATGCTGCGCAGATGGATACTGTTTCCGCTTATCGATGTGACCGCCATAAACCGGCGCCTTGATGTGGTGCAATACTTTTTCCGCGATCCCGACGAGCGTGAGGCCGTCACCTCAGCCCTCCAGCAGGTAGGTGACCTTGAACGCCTGCTCGGCAAGGTGGCCACAGGGCGCATCTCGCCGCGGGAGGTAGGGCAACTCCGTAATTCGATGGAAGCGCTCGTGCCGGTAAAGCAGATGTGCGGCAGCGCCGATGAGCCGGCACTCCGCGCGTTGGCCGACCAGATCAACACGTGCGATTCGCTGCGGAACCGTCTTGCCGCCGAAATCGTCGATGATCCCCCCGGAGCACTCGGCCGTGGGCATGTGATACGCGAAGGAGTGGATCCGGAGCTTGACGAACTGCGCTCCATAGCTTCTTCCGGAAAAGACTACCTGCTGAAAATCCAGGCCCGCGAAAGCGAGGCCACAGGCATATCGTCGCTCAAAGTAGGATTCAACAACGTGTTCGGGTATTATATAGAGGTGACCAACACCCACCGCGACAAAGTGCCCTCCGACTGGATACGCAAGCAGACTCTTGTCAACGCCGAGCGCTACATAACCCCCGAGCTGAAAGAATACGAGGAGAAAATACTCGGCGCTCAGGACAAGATCGACACGATAGAAGCCCGGCTGTTCAACTCGCTCATATCGGATATAGCACAATTCATACCCACAATGCAGCTTGACGCATCGATGGTGGCGCGAATAGATGTATTGGCCTCATTCACCACCGCAGCCATCGAGAACCGCTACAACCGCCCGATAGTGGACGACTCACTGTCCATCGACATTGTCGAAGGGCGCCATCCGGTAATCGAAAAGCAGCTGCCTCCCGGCGAAAGCTATATAGCCAGCACCGTAAGGCTCGACAATGACCATACACAGGTTATGATGATAACCGGCCCTAACATGTCGGGTAAATCGGCACTCCTGCGCCTCACGGCCCTCAACACACTCATGGCGCAGATAGGCTGTTTCGTAGCCGCCGATTCGGCGCGGATAGGTGTGGTCGACAAGATATTCACCCGTGTGGGGGCAAGCGACAACATATCGCTCGGCGAATCCACATTCATGGTAGAGATGATTGAAGCCGCCTCGATCCTCAACAACATGTCACGCCGCTCGCTTATCCTGTTCGACGAGCTGGGCCGCGGCACATCCACATTCGACGGCATTTCCATAGCCTGGGCCATCGTGGAGCATATCCACAACCACGGCGAGTCACATCCCAAGACCCTGTTTGCCACCCACTACCACGAACTTAACGAAATGGAAGGGCTGCTCGAGCGGATCGTAAACTACAATATCGCCGTGCGCGAGATCGACGGCAAGGTGGTGTTTCTGCGCAAACTTGAAAAAGGTGGTTCAGAACACAGTTTCGGCATACATGTGGCCAAACTCGCCGGAATGCCCCGCTCCATAGTGCGGCGCGCCGATGAGGTGCTGAAACGCTTGGAGGCAAACAGCGCGGGCGATGCGCTCACCCAACGTGAGAATGTGCGGCGCACCTTGGCCGACTCCAACCGACCGGCCGAAGCGGGCGTACAGCTGTCGTTTTTCCAGCTCGACGACCCTGTGCTCGAAGATGTGCGCGACCAGATTCTTGGCATTGACATCAACAACCTCTCCCCTCTTGAGGCCCTCAACCGGCTCGCCCAGATAAAAGAAATAATCACCGGAAAATAAATTTCCACCACAGAAACTACCAACAGTCTCTGTGGTGGTATAAAACGAAAAAGCTGCCACATGCGGAACTATCATCCGTCAATGTGGTAGCTATTTCTCTTCGTTAGAAGCGGTTGCTTTCTATCGAACCCTGATTATTTTACAGAGTCAGCGGGAGCGGCAACAGAGTCAGCGGGAGCGACAACAGAGTCAACAACTTCCTCAACTACTGTCTCAACAACAGTTGCTGAATCAAGAGCAGCTGAATCAGCAGCCTCAGCTTTCTTGTCAGAGCTGCCACATGAGAAAAGAGATGCGCTGAAAGCAACAGCGAGCAGTAAAACTAACTTTTTCATTTTCGATAAGTAATTAAATAATAAAACAATTTTGTTTAGCTTCAAAAACACCGCAAAGGTAATACAAAAAACTAACCCGCCAAACTTTTTTTAGGATTTTTTTTGTGGCCCAATATGAACTGATAAAATAATCTTAAATTTTGTAGATTTTTTGCTCACCCTTTAACGTTTCGTGCAATATTTTCAGGCCTCACTGCGTATCTGCGCCACCAAGGCATTGGCCGTGGCCACAGCTTTAGTGATATGGTCGCAGATATGGTCCTCGCCAAGAAGACGGCTTACGCCGGCTGCCTCTAATGAGTGGCGCACATTGTCGTTGACTCCCGACAGCACCACGTGGATCCCCTCGCTTTGCGACGACTTAATGAGAATCTCAAGGTTATGTATGGCCGTGGAGTCAATAAACGGCACCTTGCGCATGCGGATAATGCGCACCAGCGGCTTATCGGCCAAAGTGGAACGCATCATCTCGTCAAACTTGGTGGCCACGCCGAAAAAGAACGGCCCGTCGATCTCATACACCGACACACCTTTAACAACGTCGAGCACTTCATGCACAGTGAGGTCGGTGCCTTCGGCTGCATCAAGCTGATCGCCATACACCTTTATGGAGGTGTTCTCCATAACGCGGCGCAGGAACAGGATCACGGCAAGCAGCAAGCCGATCTCTATGGCTATGGTGAGGTCGAATATCACCGTGAGCAGGAATGTGACCACAAGCACGGATATGTCGCTCCCGGGATTATGGAATATGGCCCGGATAGTGCGCCAGCCGCTCATGTTGTAAGCCACCACGATAAGCACAGCCGCGAGACAGGCCATAGGTATCTCGTTGATCAGCGGCATAAGGAAAAGGAATATCAGCAGCAACACAAACGTATGCACTATGCCGGCCACAGGCGTACGGCCTCCGTTGGATATATTGGTCATGGTGCGGGCTATGGCGCCGGTAACAGGTATTCCGCCGAAGAAAGGCACCACGATATTGGCCACCCCCTGCCCTATCAGTTCGGTGTTGCTGTTGGTGCGCGAACCCGTCACACCATCGGCCACCGTGGCCGAGAGCAACGATTCTATGGCTCCGAGTATGGCGATTGTGAATGCGGATGGTAGCAGCATATTTATGGTAGCCATGTTAAGCGCGAAACCGTGAGGTTGAGGAATATCAGTGGGCAAATTGCCGAACCGGTCACCTATTGTTTCCACCACACCGTGGCCCGTCACACATTTAATTATATATACAGCAGCCGTTACCACTATTATGGCGAGGAGTGCCCCCGGAATTTTCTTGGATATGTAACGCGAACCGATTATCACCACAAGCGAGCCGACACCTACAAGCAGCGTAGGCCAGTCCACGGAACCGAAATTATTGATATACATCCACCATTTAGGCAGAAACTCACTCGGAATATTGCGCAGGCCAAGGCCGAAAAAGTCATTTATCTGCGTGGAGAATATGGTAAGCGCGATACCGGCTGTGAACCCCACCACAATAGGATACGGTATGAACTTTATCACCGTGCCGAGATGGAACAACCCGAGCATGACCAGTATCAGACCGGCCATGAGCGTGGCCACAGCCAATCCCTCCAAACCGTAAGTGGCTATTATGTTGTAGACTATTACTATGAACGCTCCTGTGGGGCCTCCGATCTGCACACTGTTGCCTCCGAGAGCCGACACGAGGAAACCACCTATGATGGCAGTTACGAGTCCCACCGTAGGACTTACGCCACTCGCTATGGCGAACGCTATGGCAAGCGGCAGAGCCACTATGCCCACCACCACTCCGGCAGTCAGGTCATCCTTGAATTTAGAAAACGAATAATGCCGCAGGGCCGAAACGAGCTTCGGCCTGAAATCAACTGCTCCTGAAAATGTCATATTATATATAATGTGATTTGATTGTAGACTTAAAAACAGAATGAGCCGTGCTGGCGTACGTGCATGGCTCATGGTATAGCGCGGGGCCTCCCCCGTCAAATTTCAGGCTGCAAAGTTAAGCAATTATCCCGACCCGTCAAAATCCCTAAAACTCCCTGCCCGGCAATTAACACACAAGCATCATATATGGCTATGCAGTCCGTAAAACTACTCTTTTCCTACTGATGGTATTTCCCACCAGCCGTTGCGGCGCCCGTTACGGCGAATGATAATGCCGCGCGCCGCGAGAGAGGAGGTGATTCGTTTTACAGTGGCTGTTGATTTCTTTATTCCTTTTGCAAGTTCCATTTGGGTGATTTTGGAATTGGCTGTTATCAACCGCAGAACCGACAGTTCTTCCAAAGTACAGTTCAAAGTATCAAATTGAGACTTTGAATCATCAGTAGTGATACTTTGAATATTCGAATCACCGGCACTTACAAGCATTGAGCGGTTGCTTAGTTCATTTGACTCACCAAGAATCACGTTACGGAGGAATAGTTCAACAAACTCGGTTGTAGGCTGAATATTCAGTCCTTTATAGGATGCACGGACAAGAGCGTTGCGGAAATACCATGAATGACGCTTGAACATCTCGTTTGAAGCTTGTACGCCCATAGAGCGCAGATACTTTATCAAGAAGACAGCCGTAGTGCGTGTGTTCCCCTCCCTGAAAGGGTGTATTTGCCAAAGGTCGGCAACAAAGCCGGAAATATGCCGTATTATTTCATTGATTTGCAGCCCGGTATAATCAAATCCCTTTTCCTTGTCAAGATCATACTCAATCGCCTCCCGAAGATTGAAAGCCGGTTGATAACTGACGGACGCATCGCCTCCCAATACCCATTCTTTCTTCGAGATATCCACGTCGCGGATCTTGCCCGCAAACTTGAATATCCCCTCAAATATACGTTTATGAATCGTAGTGAGTCCCACCACGGAGAAAGCAAACGAGGGTTCATTGATGATTTTCGCTATATTGCTGCTTGCCACGTCGGCCTCTTCATCAACGGCATCATGAGCCGATTTTGACTGATAATACTGTCTGATAAGAGCCCGCGCCTCATCAATGCTCACATCGCCTTCGATATGGCGGCGTGCGGTTTCGACAAGATAAGGCGACACCTTCAACCCATCGACATCCTGCAAGCCAATAGCCGTCTGCCAAGCGTCAGCCTTCTCCCGCTGCCCCAGTTCACCATGCACTATATACTCATCAAATTCGCTCATATTCCTTTTGGTATATTTATTTGCAATTCACTTTCCAATAGCCTGATTTATTGCTTCCGACGCGCTGCACCAATTCTTGTTCTTTCAGTGAACTGATAATTTTTCTGACAGCACGGTCCGTAATTCCAATTTCTTTGGCTATTGCGGATGCTGTGAGGTTAGGTCTTTTCAGCAATAGGTCAAGAACATTAGATTCTGATTTATTAGGAACTTTGTGAGGAACTTTATTAGGAACTTTTTCCGTTTCCTTATGCTTTTCAAGTGTGTCACGGATTTCTGTCAGCATAAAGTCAATGAACGGTCCCGATTGTCCGGCGGCAGTGGAAACGGCAATTGCATCATAGTATCGTTGTTGATTGGAGAAAACCATATTTTCCACCGGTAGATGTTCAAAAACGGGATTAAGCCTACCCAATATAAGTGATTGCCATAATCTCCCGGTACGTCCGTTGCCATCGCTGAACGGATGGATAAAGCTGTAAAGTTCATACGCCTTGATTGCATTCCTCACCTCCTGAATCTGACGTATCGGGGCAACTACATTCTTGCCGTTGATAATATCGGCTACCTCATCTTCCGACAACGTATTGCCCTCAATGGCAAGAGAACTATGGATAGTCTTGATACGATTCGCCTTGCGCAGACGCAATCCGTCCTCATTTTCAAGAGCGATGGCATACCGCTCAAGCAGAGCCGAAATCTCAGCAATGAGATTGATTGCCAGTGGTGAAACTGTAAATGGAGGTGCTTGCATCATAACTAAGGGTTAGTATAAATGTGATGGTTGTCGATATTGAGAAACGCACACGCCGAATGCATACCGTCTTTCAACTCGTCGGTAATCTTCTTCAGTTCCAAAGTCCGCGATTCGTCCTCCGCAATCAATGCCTTTATATCATCAATAGTCATCCTGCTAATTCTTTGATAAAGTCGTTAATTATTTCAGGAGATTTAAGTTCATATCGACTCATCAAGAAAACCGAAAATGAAATATCTTGACAATGTAAAAGTTCCGTAAAAGTATAACTATACCCAGACAAACGTTTTTGACAATAAGCATGGTAATTTTTAATCTCAGAAAAAATATCGATCATACCACTCTTGATTAAGTCTGACGCTAATATAAATGTATCCATATCCAATACAGTAATGGGATGAGTAATGGTATTCAATTCATCCTTTATAGCCTCATTTAGAAGTCGATTGAATCCATCTGAAGAAAAATTGTAATCATCACACAAAAGTATTGGGTATACTTCAAGATTTTCTAAATTGATTTCGTCCCAAAGAAATTGATGTTTCTCTATTCTATCGCAATTTCTAAGAAGTTGGCCCGTGCCATGATTTCCAATTAAACTCTTATAAACTACCTTCGCGCACTCGGATGGATTTAATATAGCCTCTTGGCTAATCATCATTCCTTTACATTCAAATAATAAAATTTTATTGTCTTTTCTAAAATATCCATCTGGAGGCGAATTTGTCAGGCTTTCAAAAGAGCATTTCCCATATGAGGGCAACAGTTTATACATTTGCTTCGCATACTTGATTCGGTTATGACAATCTGTATCTGTCAATAAAAGTCCCTCCTTACAGAATGTATATTCCAACAAACCAGTAAATAGAAAATTCTGAATAAATTCAGTTGTGAATGCTACCTGAAAATTTTTAAATACACCTGTCTCCGAATTTATTTTAGAGAGCGCAAAACGAAAGTGTAAGTAAAACAAGTTACTTACAAACACATTCGATATCACCCCATAATGATAATTGCGTAACTTTACAAAAGGCTTATTCTTAAATGCAGTATAATCAACATTCTCTTTTAGTGAGACTATTTCCTCCAATGTTAGTGATATTCTATCTAAAAAATCCGTCATATATCCTTTGGAGTGAAACCTAAAAATGACATTCGTTTTGCGCGGCTCAAAAGGTATATCTTTAGTAAGATAATCAATTATATTAATATAATCCGCAAAAGATGAGAGATTATGTGTGTTTAGAAAGGTATCACGCAATTTTCGCCACTTGTCAGAAGATGTATTGAAAAAACGATTAAGCATGAGTGCTCTATAAAATGTTGAGTATAAGCTTATCCTTGGGTCTATTTCATATTTTTTTGACCTGATATGTTTGTAAAATTTATCACCCGACTTATCTTTGAATCTTGGATTATTTTTTAATAATTCACTATTTATCTTCAGAATAGCAAGTAACAACGCAAAGTTAATCTCAAAGATATTTCTTGGACTTTTGAAATCTTTTGGAGAAATGCTGTATGCGTTTTTAAGGAGTTCTAAACCTGTTTGAACATTAGTCAATTCAAGTTCATATTCTGCATTATGAATTGGTCTGTTCAATAGCTGTTCTATAATATCTGGTGGTAATGTTGTTTCAAAACCAAGATTATGGATAGTTTCATCAGCAGGAATATCCTTTGTCGTATTCGATAATAGCAGTCCAATACGAATAGCATGCTCACGTGGTACATACTTCAGTAAATCTTTAGCATCCATTTCTAATGGTTTATCGCCAAAGACATCATCGAAGTTTAAGAGTAGTTTATCAACGATTTCCATACAAATCAAGACTAAACATATCTAATTAAGATATTTATCAAGAATGGCTTGTTTCTTAGACGGAATCTGTGCCTGTATACCACGAAGCCTTGCTATTTCAGTATCAATAGCTATAAACTCGGATGCGATTCTTCGCTGTTCCTCTATATCTTTTGGTAAGACTATCTCAAATTTTTCAATTGTATCTTTACGACCACGAGGCATCTTCATACCGGAAACATCCTGCATGATATAATCAAAAAACTCGTTTCTACGGAGGGCGTAATATACGAATGCTGAATCAACCTCTTGGGGATTGAGATTGTGTAACACCAAAACATCAGGGTTGCATCCGCCCTCTCTATCTGCAAGCCAAAGTTTCTTAAGATAGGGTCTAATATTTGACAATAATATATCCCCCGGATAATAGGCTATCACGTTTGTGATTTCAGGCAAACCATTATACGGTCTTACACCTGCACATTCTGGAAGCATGTTATCCGTACTCACAAATGAGTCCGCTGCAATTTGAGAATATGGAATTCTCTCATTGGCGAAGGGCATTATTCCTGCCAAAGATATGTTATTCCCATTAATGTTGTTCTGCAATGAAAGTATCCTTGCGTTCAATTCTTGTATTTCATCTTCAATTATACGGTATTCCCTATCTAATTGAGAACATTCTTGCACAATTTTATTCTGGATTGCCGTGTTTGGTTTAGGGATGAAATAGTTTTTCAGATATTTAAAATGACGTTCATATTTCCCGTGATTAATTATATCAAGGGAACTTAGGTAAAAATACAAATATTTGAGCGAAATAGAAGAATCTGAAATTTTTATAAGTTGGGTTCCATCAGCTCCTCTTACAAAAGGCTCATCCAAATATTTAAAGGTGCATGAGTGATCGCCGAATACAATCAATGGCACATCTGTGATTGGATTATCATCATAATATCCTGACACCACGATACCTTTTTCTTGGGTAATGACCGGATACCTGCCTGTTTCTTGAATCTTATTCGTGTCGATTTTTGTGGTTTCACCATTAATTCCATCTAAAATATCGCCTAATTTTACGATTGGATACTTTGTTTTCGGTCTGAATGAGAAAGCAAAGTTGGTTTTGAATTCTTTCTTAAACCCTACGGACTTGAAGTCAAGCATATCCACTAAATTCCCAAAAGTGCAATACTCTCCGCAATCATCAGGGATGATATAATCCTCCCCTATAAAATTACAGCGAATCAGTGAGTTGATTTTATTTGAATCAGCGAGGTTGTCTGGGTTAAATAGAGGTGTTACAATACCATTGATGCCTCGAATCTGTTGCATCGTGTCATCGTCAGCCTCATTATCGGAATTACCATTCTCTGTTGAATTTGTGGATGTGCCAATATGAAGGTATTTAATTCCCTCATTCCCTTTAGTATTGCTCCATTCATATCCGAGGAATTTTTTCCCTTCAGATGTACCTGATGGCATATTTACGATAAGAACCGGACAAGGAGCATTATATGCCAGCATGAAAAAGAATAATTTATCTTGTTCGATGGATTTTACAAAAGAATGAAATGTCTCACGTCTGATTTTATCCTGTTCTTCTGCCCTCTTGTTTTTGAATGCCTTTGATTTCTCCTGTGATTTGAAACGGGTGCGGATTTTCTTAGCTGCTTCAAGTACGCCCGACATTGCATTTCTACCGTTACCGAAGAAAGCACGATGGTACGACTTAAACATTTCAGTAGACTGGAGAGAGTCCTCTATATAACCTTTTAAGAAGTGTTTGTAGTCATCCATATTGTATCCCATATGACAGCAATAGGCCGCGAGTAAATGGGAATCTTTATAAATAGAATCGGTTTCAGCACGTCCGCTGAACCAATCTTCCATTCGGCACCAATAATGCTCGGATTCGGATGTATTGGTTTCCTTGCGACGAAGGAACAGCACAACTGTATTCGTACTCGTTTTCCCAAATGTGCCTTTATCAAACTTCACCAAAGATATCAAATCAAACGATTTAAGAATCACCTCTCGTGCACGAGTATAAATTCCATCCTTCGTGAGAACAGATACTGGCAATACAATAGCTGCCACACCGCCAGATTTTAATAACTGCGCAGCCCGCTCAATAAAGAAAGTTTCGATGGCATTGTTCTTGTCAACATTTATGTCATCGTTGAAAATTGAATAACGTTTGCGTTGTTTCTCCGATAACGTTTCTAAGAATCCTGAAACCGAATATGGCGGATTCGCAACAAGAACATTGAACGTTCCATCTCTCAGTTCATTAATTTTTTCAAGTGCATCCGCATATATGATGTTTGTATCATCGTGGCCATACATGAAAGCAGATACTTTGGAAACTTTTGATAGACGGTATTCCTTCTCGATACCATATATGTTGGCATAGAAATCTTTCAGTCTATTATTTCCGTGGTATTTCCCCACAAATTCTTTGATACGAAAAGCATATTCAGTAAGGAAATGTCCTGCGCCACAAGCATAATCTATGGCTAATGGCGGTTCCTGATTGTTCTTGATGATGTTTTCAAGAGGCAAGGAAGAAACAATGAAACGGACAATAGGCATCGGGGTGAAGAATTGCCCTTCGCTTTGTTTTACTCCCTTGTTAAGAAAACCCTCAAACAGGTCTCCAAGAAGCTGGTTTTGGTAGTTCTCGCTTGTACGAAGGCGTATGTCTTGGAGCATTTTTACAATCTTTCGCAATACAATGGCATTCTGCTTAAACAACCTTTCGTTATGCACACTGATAAAAGCAAAATCGTTGTCAGAAAAGAACTTCAACGCGCGGAAATATTCCTTGATTGTCTTTTTAGTAGCATCAAGGTCATTTACCACCCATCGGAATGCTTTATCAATTTCGCTATTCTCAATATATGTTACATCCTCTCCAAGGAATTTCTTCATACCGTCACGATAGAGCCTTTGCAAACGATCCTGAAGAGAGAAATCATCATCATAAGAGGTGCCTTTCCAATAGAAATGCAAGTCATTCGGATTGTTGGTCTCGTCAACTACTTTAGCTAAAAACAGATTGACAAGTTTATCAAATGCGTTCTCATGGCTACCTACATTGTGTTGACGCAAGATAACGGCAAATTCATTGTATTTTTTCTTAATTTCCTCGGAGTCAACCTCCCTCAAATCGCTGTTTGCATCGTAAGAATTTTCTCTGACATCAAATTTTTTGTCAAAAGCACCTCGTGTCAAATAATCATATTCATAGGTGTCTTTCCAAACATTGAAATATTCTCGGTAATCTCCGCCATTTGATGTAACTGAAGAATAACTTATCAAATCTTTATCTGAAGATATACGGTCTTCATTATCAGTCATCTTAATTACTCGATAAGAGGACTGAGAACAGCCATTAACAATATCAGCGGTATATAAACATATATACTGAGCTTGACGATAAGAATTGTAATATCTGAAGAGTTGCCCTCCGTCAAGCAACATTCTTTGCCATTCTTTGCTATATTCATCTCTATCGTCGCCCGTCGTTTTGCATTCAATCAACATAAATGGGACACCGTCATTGCCCGTTATGAGAATATCACCATAGTAATTCCCATCCTCTCTTCCACCTGGTGTTTTAGGCTCTAAAACGATATTAGATGGATGGTAGCCAATCTTCAGCAACTGGCAAACACACTCCAATACCACAAAATTTTCATTATCGGAAAAATTTAGGGTAGTAGCTCTTTCAATTTTAAGTTCTTTTGGATATATGATTTGAAGGGTAGAAAAATCTACGGATATTTGCATGTCGTTTTCAAGAAAACGTCGTGTCATAACATCATTGATACTTGTAACATCTCTTGCAAATTCCAATGAATACAACAATTCTCGTAAATTATCCTTCGTAATCATAGTTACAGCCTCAAAAGTGAAAATTCCAATGTAGCATACGAGGCTGACCTCCTCGAGCTATGCTCGCTTCGCCACTACGAAGAATGCCTTAAGCGACTACGTTGGAGCTTCCAATGTTTTGTTTACGGCTTGCGCCATTATGTCGTTGTTATATTATTCTTTGCCAAGGCAAAACGCCAAGGCTATGAGGTCATTTCGCATCATGATGCTTAGATTACAAAGTTAATCATTTCCCGTGAAATTTTTGGCCTGCAAACCCTATTTTATGCGTTGATAATCGCGTTATTGGCTTGATTGGTCAGTTTTTTGTGGTGGAGGGGAGCTTTACGGAAAGGGCCACGATGATGGTGACGGCGCAGCAGAGCATTGTCCAGATGAAGAAGTTGAAGTAGCCCACGGTTTCCTGCAACCAGCCGGCCCACATTCCGGGCACCATCATGCCGAGGGCCATAAGTCCGGTGGCTATGGCATAATGGGATGTACGCCACTGGCCGTCGGAAAAATGAATCAGATAGAGGGTATAGGCCGTGGATCCGAAACCATAACCAAACTGCTCTATCAGCACACATAGATTGACGGTAAGCAACGACGGCGTGACACCGCAACTGAGATACACGAATGTAAGGCAGGTGAGCGACATGCTCCACGCCATGGGCATCATCCACCGCCGCAGGCCGCCACGGCTCACAGCCCAGCCGCCGGCCACTCCTCCGGCGAGCAAAGCTCCCACTCCCACTGTTCCGTAGGCCACTCCCACCTGGGCGGTTGTAAGCCCGAGGCCACCGCTCTCAGGCGAGTCGAGCAGAAAGGGGCTTATAAGTTTCACCAACTGGGCTTCCGGGAAGCGGTAGAGAAGCATGAACAGCAGGGCCGTAACAGCATGGGGCTTGGTGAAAAAGGTTGTAACCGAAGCCTTGAAATCGGCAAAAACACCAGCCACCGTATGAGGCGACGCACTGTGCCTGTCGACGGCAGGACGCGGCAACACAAAGCTGTGGTAGAGTGCCATGACCACAAACGCCACCGAAACGGTCCCAAGCGTTATCTGCCACGCCCTCGTTATTCCGGCGCCAGCTTCAAGCCACCCGGCCATAACCACAAGTGCGCCCTGCCCGGTGATCATGGCAAGCCGGTAGAAAAGCGTGCGTATGCCTACAAACAACGACTGGTCACGCTGTGAGAGGCCCATCATATAAAAGCCGTCGGCGGCTATGTCATGCGTGGCCGACACGAAAGCGAGCAACCAGAAAACAGCCAATGTGGCCGCAAAAAACGATGGCAACGGCAACAACAGCGCCACACCGGCAAAACAAGCGCCAACAGCCCACTGCATGGCTACTATCCAACGGCGCTTTGTGGAAAACATATCCACAAACGGACTCCACAGCGGTTTTATGACCCAAGGCAGATAAAGCCATGCCGTGTAGAGGGCTATATCAGCGTTCCCAACCCCGAGGCGCTTGTACATTATCACAGCGAGGGTCATCACGGCCACATAGGGCAACCCCTCGGCAAAATAAAGGGTAGGCACCCACCGCCACGCATTGAGCTGCTGCTTCCGTGAGTCCATCAGCTGTAGATCTTTGTAAGTTGACTGCCGGGAAAATAGTGGGCCAGAATATCACGGTAGCCATAACCTTCCGCAGCCATCTGCGCGGCCCCTATCTGACACAGCCCCACACCGTGGCCCCACCCTGCGCCATGAAGTGTGAAGCCGGCAGGATGGCCCGAACTGTCGTGAGGGTGAGCAGCGACGGTAAAAGCAGAGCTGTAGAGATGTGTTTCGGAAAGCGTGCGCCTGATCATCAGCTCCTTTCCTATCACCACCTCCCCGAGCGTGCCGCGCACAAGAAGGCGCACTATGCGGCCGCTGCGGCCCCGCTCCAACGGGCGCAGTTCCACGATCTCGCCCAACTGCACCTCAGATAACCTGCGGGCCACAATGGCCGACAGTTCCGCACGGGTATAGGTTACCGACCACCGGTAGAAATCGCGGGTGGCCTGATCATAATCGTTAAGCACCTGACACAGCGTACGTTCGGTGGCCCGTCCGCAGAATGCGTCAGGGCGCCCTTCAATCCACTCAGCAGCGTTAGCCTCATCCGTAAGGTCAGGCAGCCCGGACAGTTCCGAGTCACGCTTGGCTTGCAGATAGGAATGTTCCTCGTCGCCGCTCCAGCAGGCACCGAACTCCTCCATTGCCCCACCGCAACATTTCGAGAAGCGGGCATCGCACAGGCGCCCGCTGCCGTCAGTAAGCACAAGGCCGCGGGTGGCGTCAACAGCCTCCATGACAACAGGGCGGTAAGCGTTCGTGACACCCTGATAACGCTGACAATGGTCGTCGGCGCACACATCAAACAGGTCATGATCCTCACGGTCCCACCACCGTATTATCTCTCCATCGGCCTCTCTACATACATTACCGCCGGCTCTGACCGCACCACGGCTCTCTATCTGCGAAAGCAGCCATGAACGCGAAATCACAGCATGGGCTTTAAGGAGTTCGGAGGAAGCCCCGGCACTCATTTCCGATGAAATAACACTCCGGAGATATTCCTCCACACCCACCCGGTTTATCGCCACAACTCCAGTGGAAGTATGTTTAAGCCTGAGCTGACCGGAAAATGTAAGGTCGCGCTGCTGCTGCCAATGAAAACCGATCCCTATCGTGACACCTTTAAGCCTGAAACGTTCAGGTCCTACGGTTTCAACCTCAATCTCAGGGGTTTCCATTATGCCTACATCAACGGTAGGTTCCTTGTCATATCGCATAGGACAGTATATCAAGTATGAATTTATCAACCTGCTGCTTGCCGAGCGACACCTCGGCGAGCAACGATTTCAGGCGGTCAGAGTCCATCAGCCGGTAGTCACGCTCGTTGACTGTGATCACACATCCCGCCACATCGGCAGCTCCCGGGCTGAACATAGTAGTGCCCTCGCCTCCCCCGGCATTATACGAAGCCGGGCGATGGGCGCCGCGTGGAAATACAGTAATGCAGTCCTTTCCGCCATCATGCCACGCCATGATATTGACCATCGGTTCCTTTCCCTGCGCCGCAGGCAGCGAATCAAGCACGGCATACACAGCCGGAACTATATCCGTGCCTTCTATCTTAACGGGGGTGACGGGCATATCGGGGTGTAAGATTATGCGCCAGCCGGGAGCTTCCCTGAGTTTAAGGCGCTTGGTGCGGACAGGTCGCAGAGCGGGGAAATAGTCCAGCGGCGCAGCCTGAAAATGGAAATGGTCGGGAGCCGAAGCCCCACACTCAGGCCCGTTGTAGAACACAGCCATGCCGGGAAGCAAGCGCGCCAGCTCCACCATACGTTCCACATTGCCCTGTATGGACTGGGCCGTATGCTCCGGATGGATTATAGTGAAATGCTCCACCGTTATTGGAAAAGGATTCACACAGAGATCAAAACCGGCCACGCTCAACCGCTCCTGCTCCGCAGGCCGGTTGGCACGGCACAAAAAGCATGGGCGTGCGGCTATGGCATCACGGCTCACGTCGGCCCGTGCGCTGACCTGGCGCGCCCGGTTGAAATAAACGTAGTAAAGGTTATGGTCTATCGATACGCTTGTCTTCTCTACACCAGAGAGTTCACGACAACGGACTGAAAATTCAGGCCATGATTCCATCTGCCGTCCGTAAAGCTGCTTTACCGCATCGATCTTCGTGCCGAGAGTTCCCATGTGCGTAAACGGTCCTTATAGAAATTGAATCTGTTGATTTTTTCAGGCGACGGCGAAGCGTCGGAATTACCCGTCCACCGGCGGCAAAGATAAAGTTCGTCGAATATGCGCCCTATCCTGTACTCCCTTGATATTCTGAGGGCCATAGCGTAATCCTCGCCGTACGACACGTCAGGCATTCTCAGGCGACGCGCCAATGAGGTAAGGAAAGCCCGCGGCGCCCCCATTCCGTTGATGCGTAGCAGATTGTTGGGGCCGTTGCTGTCGGTCCACTCCGCATGGTCTATCAGACCGGGGGGCAGAGTATTCAGTTCAAAATCAGTCAAGCGATAGCTTCCCACCACCATGGCATAACGCCCCTCGCGGAATTTTGCCACAACACGCTCCAAGACATCGGGGCCGCTGTAGAGGTCATCGCTGTCGAGCTGCACAGCAAAACGCCCGCACTGCCCATGGTCAAACGCCATATTCCAGCAGCCACCTATCCCCAAACCCTCATGGTCAGGCCTTATATGCACCAGCCGGCTGTCGGAGGCGGCAATACCGGCCAGCAGTTCGGTAGTGCCGTCGGTGGAGAAATTATCCACCACAATGACATTGAACGGAAATGACGCTTTCTGAGCCAGAGCGCTGCGCACTGCATCGCCCACTGTAGACACGCGGTTCCTGACAGGTATCACCACCGAGGCCTCCACCGGAAACTCACCTGAGTCGATATCGGCTTCCGCAGCATCCAATCCGTTGATATAGCCGCCGGTGCGCCTGAGATAATCCGTCACCGCCTCCTCCCGTTCAATCTGGGCGGAGCGGTTGCGCGGATCCACATAATCGAACTGCGAGCAGTCAGCCGCAGTGTCAGCCTCATAAAGAATCTCAGGTATACGGACTATAGGCCCGCGCTCCGAGAGCCTCAGCCGCAGGTCATAGAATCCGGCAGTAAGATAGCCGCAACGCTCCATAGCCACCGCACAATCCTTAAGTGTTTCTGTGCGCACCATCACCATCAGTCCGAAATCAAAATCATCACGCAGCGATCCCGGTTGGCAATCGATCAGCTCCACACCGCGCCCTGCGGCTATGTCATGGAAATGGGCATATACCATGGTCGCACCCGTATCATCGGCAACACGCATCATACGCTCCGCCATTCCGGGGTGCGGTACAATACGGCAAGGGTTTGTGAGCAACATAGTGTAGCGTCCGGAGGCACTCCGGGCCGCACGGATCACATCGTCAACCGATACTATAAGCGGAGCATCAACCGCACTGTCATTCATCGCCATCAGCATGATATTTTACAAGTCCGGGCACCGAGCTGCGCTCTATTTTAGATATCTCTATGCCGATGGTGGAAGCGGCGCGGCGCAATATATCGCTGTACACACATGCCACTGACCCGACAAAACATATGGGAATATCCCGATAGTCATAACGGGCCACATTGCGCATGAAGAAACTCATAAAACTGCTGTAGACGAGCTGATAAACATATGCATCATCCAACATTTCCTGAAGGAAAAACGAATAGCGCGACAACGCCCTGTTAGGCAGCGGATCTATATACACTGCATCCATTATACGGTCAGGACCGGTTGCGAAATGCTCATAGAAGCGGTGGATCACATGCTCCGGAGCAAGCCCCTTTATACAGTCGGACACAAGCTGCTTCCCGAGGTATGCGCCGCTCCCTTCATCGCCGAGAATAAACCCGAGCGACTTCACATTTTCGGTTATGTCGTGGCCGTCGTAAAGACAGGAGTTGGAGCCGGTGCCGAGAATGCAGGCCATTCCCCGCTCCCTGACGAGAAGTCCGCGTGCGGCCCCGAGAAGGTCACTTTTCACCGTGACCGGGGACCGGAACTGCGCCACAAGCGACGACTCCATGATCTTGTTGCGGCTCTCGTTGGCACATCCGGCGCCATAGAAATAAACATGCTCCCAACGGCGCCTGAAGAACTGCTCAGGCAGCTGGAGCCTGATGGTGTGGGATATCTCGCGGCGCGACTGGAAATAGGGATTCAGGCCTTCCGTGAATGCGTGCTCCACAATTGTATGGCCGTCAACGAGAACCCACTCGGTGCGGGTGGACGAACTGTCGGCTATGATTTTCATGCTCGGTAGTGATGATGAGGTTTACTTATACGGACAAATTTAGCGTTTTTTTCGTCCTCGTCAAAGAATTTATGCTTACATTTACAATCTGTTTCAAGTCAGAAAAGTATAACCACATATGGAAACCATCGACATAATAACCCGTTATTTCCCCGATCTTACCATTCGGCAAAAGGAACAGCTCGAGGCTTTGCCCCCGCTATATGCCGAATGGAACGCCAAGATCAATGTAGTTTCGCGGCGCGACATCGACAATCTCTATTCGCGCCACATACTGCATTCACTGGCCATAGCGAAATTCATGACTCCCACACCGGAAACCTCTATTCTCGACCTCGGCACCGGAGGCGGTTTTCCCGGCATTCCGCTCGCCATAATGTGGCCTCAGTGCCGCTTCCATCTCATTGACCGGATCGGCAAGAAAATACGTGTGGCCGAGGCTGTGGCAGCAGCCACGGACATAGAGAATGTCACACTGCAACATGGCGACTCGGGCGAATGCCACAGCAAGTTCGACTATGTGGTGAGCCGGGCCGTGATGAGTCTTGACGCACTTGTGAGTGCCGTGCGGAAAAATATAGCGTCCGTTACAGCCAACACACTCCCGCCGGGTGTTATATGTCTGAAAGGAGGAGATCTCGCAGCCGAAATAGCCGCCACACATCGTCCGGTTATAGAGGTGCCGCTTACCGACTGGTTCGGCGAATCCTTCTTCGAGACAAAAAAACTTCTCTATGTCAAACTCTAACATCCACCCTAACCCATAAGGCATGTTGAAAATAAAATCATTTGAATTCAATCCGTTCGGCGAAAAGACTTATCTCGTATGGGATCCCGACACCCTACAGGCCATGGTGATCGATCCGGGAATGAGCAATGCGGCAGAGAGAGACGAATTCGACCGGTTTGTGGCGCGTGAGCACCTTAATATCAAATATATGGTCAACACCCACCTCCACCTTGACCACACCTGGGGCAACGACCATGTTACCGACACATACGGAACCGCTACGTCAGCCTCTCCGGCCGATGCGATGCTCGGGCGCCGGCGTGCCGAACAGGCGCAGATGTTCGGTATGCGTGAGCATATGAAACCCCTTGACATAACCCACCATCTGCACGACGGCGACCGCATGGCGCTTGGAGGATACACATTTGAGGTGATCAGCGTTCCCGGTCATTCACCCGGAGGTCTGGCGCTGTATTGCCCCCAAGGGGGAGTGCTGTTCTCAGGTGATTCGCTATTTGCCGGATCAGTAGGGCGCACCGACCTGCCGGGAGGCGACATGAACACCCTGCTTGACGCCATCACCGCGAAACTGCTCACGCTGCCCGAAACCACAACAGTATTTCCGGGTCACGGCCCATCCACCACCATAGGGCGCGAACGGTCATCAAACCCGTTTTTACGCTGACATCTGTTTATCCGACAATATACAGTTCACCCCGCATCAGATCCCGAAAATCCGGTGCGGGGTGTAATTCTATTTATCGATCAGGGGATATCAGCGTGTAAATTCCATACGGTCAAGACAGAAATATGCCGGGCTGTTCATGCCCCACTGTCCAGAGTCGGTGGAAGTCATCTGGAAATAAATATAATTTACTTCGCCAAGCGGCTTCAGATCGATCTTGCGCCACGAATCGAGAATAACACCGTCGGCGGCAAGGTCAACATTCACGGTGCCGGTGATGCGGCTGTCCTTTACGCCATGGATGATGAGCACACAGCGGTCAGTGGCAGTGAACGGACGGCTGAAAGCAGTGCCGTTCTTCATAGCCCAATAAGCATAGTTGCTGTTGGTGACATAGATGCTCTTGGGTGAGAATTTAGAGCCTTCCACAGCTTTGATGGCACATGTGGGGTTTTCAGGGATGGCTTCAGTACTCTCCATTACATCCCAGCAGCCGAGCACAAAAGGAGTGCCTTTGCCTGACAGTCCGCCTCCGGTCACAGAGCCCCACTGATAAGTAATCCAATCGCCGCCATCGGTGTGGTCGGCATTGTCGGAGCTGCGTGACGGGCAGAATCCTTTCCAGGAATAATACTTCACACCGTCCCATTCCGTCATGGTCCAGCTGTGAGAGAAACCAAGACCACTGACGGTGAAATCGCCCGACGAGTAACAGTCGGCCCAGGCGCCGTCCGTATCGTAATTCACTGCTTCGGACGAAAGATTGGTTGTTACGGTTGAGTCGTCATCGTCGCTGCACGACGAGAAAGTCAGGGCGGCCAAAGCCACCGCTGCAATAAGTTTGAAACGTTTCATTGTGGATTATAGATAATTTATGATAGGGTCAATCTATAGCCATGACCTGACCTGCCGCGGGAGCGACAGGCTGCACGGTCTTCGACGAATCAGGCCGCGCCTTGGCTGTATCGGCAGGAGCGTCAGGTTTGGTCAGATCGCCACCGTTGATAGCGTCATATTCGGCAAGGCGTGCGCGGAAATGCCTTACGAGGCTGTCGACATTAAACACCGGATTGATCTGTCGTGCGCTCTCCAACGCCTCACGCATCCCTTTGCTGTCGCGTCCGAGCGAGAGGTCATACACATCGACAAACTTCCGGAGCGTGATCAGATCCTTCTGAGTGTCCCCTTTCTCCACGGCATTGTTGTGTATTTCCAGATAAGCCAGGAGCACAGCCACAGTCTCACCGTTGGTAAGCTCATCCACATCTATGGCCATAGAATCGGCAATGGAACCTGCATTCCCCAGATCCTTGCTGCGGATGGCTTCATATAATTGAGAATCCTCCAGGTCATCACTGATGGCCGAACTGTCGTTTCCCCCGCCGGAGCATGACACAGTTCCCGGCAGCAACATGGCTGCCAGGGTATATCCGGTCAATTTAGCTGTTAACTTGTTCATGTAGATATATTGCGAATTATACGGGGCAAAGATACGAATTTTTTATATCCCTCCATAGCCCGCGACAACATATCACACCGTAAGCTCTATATTGTTCTCGCTGGCTATACGCCGCATGTTGATCAGAGCGTAACGCATACGCCCCAATGCGGTGTTGATGCCTGTGCCCATAGCTTCGGCTATCTCCTTGAACGACATGTCACGGTAAAAACGCATTTTCAGCACATCACGCTGGGCTTCGGGAAGCGCCTCGATAATGCGGCGCACATCGTCGTGAAGTTGCAGTTCCGACATATTATCCTCCACACAAGGCTCGCAAAGTTCGGCCCTGTTCAGTATATTTCCGTCCGATTCATCGGCCGAAACAGTGCGCTCGCCTTTTTCCTGACGGAAATGGTCTATGATAAGATTGTGGGCTATGCGTGTGAGCCATGCCGAGAATTTACCGGATTCGACATAGCGGCCCTGACGTATGGTGGTTATGACCTTGACGAACGTTTCCTGAAAAATGTCGTTGGCAAGGTCGCGGTCATTTACAATGCGGTTGATATATGTGAACACACGATTCTGATGACGCTTCAGGAGCTCATCGAATGCTTTATTGTCGCCGTTTGCGTAGGCTTCCACCAACCTTGTGTCGGTCAGTTCAGATGTCTTTTGCATTTACTCTTTTTGTTTTGATTAGAGTAGAGTTGAGCGATAGGCAGTTACGTGTTAAATTGGTGTTATTGTCCGGCAGTGTGACAAAGGTTGTGATAATAATTCCGCTTCCTGATCCGTTATACTTTTCTGAAAGCTGTGCAAAGATAATGAATTTGCTCAGTAAAAACATATCCCTATCCTCTTTTTTAAGAATATTAAGGTCATTTAGCATACTAAACCCCATATACGGCACGTTTAAAGGTTACATAACATCACATTAACCCCTAATGCCTATGGAAGAAAGCTCTACTCAGTCAATTCTCTCCACTATTATCCCAAACGAACCGATGACGTATGAACCCGTCAAGGCCGGCGAGTCCGGCACTGATGCCCCGCGTCAGTCAACCATTGAATTCATTCGCAGCTTTGCCCGCTGCTATGTGGCCGTTCCCTCGCTTCCGGCAGGCCTGAACGGCATGATACTGAACTGATCCCCATTACAACCCATCAACGCACGGTGTGCAGCCACAACATAATCCGGCTGCACACCGTGCGTTTTTAATATCCCGATAATAATACGATAAAAGGCGCATCCCGGAGGATACGCCTTTTATTATTAGATGCTGTAGGATCAGCGGGTCATTGTTATAGACTGCAGGTTTCCGAGAATGTAGAGACCGGCATCCGTGCGCCACAACAGAAGGATTTCCTTACCTTCCTCAAATGTAAGCACATGGGTATCGTCATCCCATTCAACCTTGATTGAGCCGCTTGCATTGAAGCTTGTGAGGACACCATTTTCCCAAACAGGTTCAACTGCCTGTACTACACCGCTTCTTTCGCCACTCTCATAAGTGCCGATTTCAGAACCGTAGTTGATGGTGAGATAACCCGAGTTGGTCATGTCATTGAATGTGTAGTAGAATGGCATAACCAGGCCTTCGATTCCCATCCAGCCTTCGGCATTGAGAAGCACCTCGTAGCCAGGCTCATCCTCTGAGAAACCGGTCATATTGACGGTAAACGAGCTGGGAGTTCCATCTTCAATATAATTGACTTTCCATTCGCCCTGGAGGCGGTTGTACATTACATTGTCGTTGTCAATGATTGTTACAAGAGTCGAGGCATTTTCGCCTACCGATCCGCCCTGCACCTTTGTTATGGTAACGAGGAATGTGCGGTCGCCTGTATACTCAAGGTCATCGATTATACGGATTTCGGCATCCACATCCTTAACGCCTTTGGGGATGTTGATCTCATCATCCGTAAGGATCATGTGGAAATTGTTGATAGCGGGATTCTCGCCTGTTTCCTGAACTTCGATAGTGATCTTTACGGGGCCGTTAGCCTCACCTTCGAGTTTGATAGGAACTCTGAGCATGCCCTGCTGCTCCTTGGCGTCAACCTGAAGGTCGGCCATAGAGACGGTCACACCTTCCCTATTGTTCCACTTTTGGTCATCGTCCGAGCAAGCGGTCAGGGTTGCTGCGGCGAGAGCTAAAGCAAATATTTTGGTCAGTTTCATAATTTGATTCTTGATTTTCAGAATTTAAATAATATTTCCGTCCGGATTAATAACCGGGGTTCTGCTGACCCTTGAGCTGCGGGTTGACTTCCATTTCCGATGAAGGAATGGGCCATACGTAGCGGTGGTCATTCTCGGTGTAAACCACATTGCGGCCTGCACGTACGAAACAGGGAATGATGTTGTCCGACGAGAAGGGATAATCGGCTGTAGCCTCAACGCGTGAGAAGCCCTGCTTCCAGCGACGGAGGTCGCTCATACGGTGACCTTCACCGATAAGCTCGCGGTGACGTTCAAGGCGTATCTGGGCTGTAAGCTCATTGCCTGAATAGGTCTGATCCTGCCAGCGGGTGATACGACGCTTGCGGAGATCGTTGAGATACTTGTTGGCATCGCCATCCAGTCCGAGTGCATCCGAAGCTTCGGCCACGATAAGGTAGCTTTCGGCAAGACGGAAATATTTGGAAAGGTTGCGGCGGTAGTTGGTACCGGTAACGAGGCTTGAGTTGCCGGGATATTTCCAGAATACTTTTGCTTCATAGAAAAGGCCGTTGATCTCAAGATCCCATGTGTTGAAGTAGCCGGGGTCACGGGTAGTGTTCTTGCCACGGACGTCGTTGTCGTCATAGAGGCTGAGTGTTGCGGCTGTGGGGATGTACCATGCGTTCTTTGTATTCTCATAAGCGAGATAGGGAGTCGATGTGCGGGGAACGCCTGACGACTGCTGTGCATCACCGTAGGGAACGAAAATCAGTTCCGAGCCCTGGTCGCTGCTCCACATCTTGATGAATGAAGCGGTGGTGGCAAGGGTGTAACGGCCGCAGTTGATCAGTTCTTTCGACTTGCTGATGGCTGTTTCATAATCGCCGGTGAGCAGAGCTATACGAGCCTGAAGAGCCTTGACCACGTCAGTATTGATCCAATATGAGTTACGTCCGCGGATTTCGCTGACTTCAGATCCGAGATATTCCTCATATTCGGTCAGACCGTCGAAAGCCTCCTTGAGATCGACATTGAGGATCAGGTTCATTGTCTCGGCCATTGTTGAGCGGCCGGGATACTTCGACTGTATGCCTTCGGGCTTATACTCCGTAACCAACGGAAGACCGAGAGCCGGCTCATTGGCCTTTTCAGGAGTGTATGCCTGGCAGAAATGGTCGAACATGTAGAAATAATAGTAGGCACGGGCAAACTTGGTCTCTGCCTTGAAGCGCTTGAATTCCTCGCGGTCAGCATCGGTAAAAGATTCATTGCTGATAGCCGGCTCAAGTTTCTCAAGCAGATAGTTACAGTTTGCGATAGCTCCATACAGGCCTGCCCATACGGATTCGATATCGGAGTTATTGGAGTAGATCGTACCGTTATTGAACTGGCCGAGCTGGTTACCGTTGGAGATCAGTCCGATGAAATCGTCCATCTGGATCTCTGTGGCGTAGATATAGGAGCCGCCACCAAGCGCACGCAGATTTGAGTAAATGCCGTTGCGGAAACGATAGAAATCGTTGTAAGTCTGGAGGGCGTCACCCTCGGGGAGCGATCCGATGGGCTCCTTGTTCATGTCGCAGGAGGTCAGAAGTCCGGCGCAGAGGGCTATTGATAGAAATATCTTTTTCATAATGTAATTACTCTATAAAGTTAGAAAGTTACTTCTACACCGAACTCATACTGACGGGTATTGGGGTATGCGAATATCGTCAAGTTGCCCTCCGGCTCGGGATCATAGCCGGTGAAGTCAGTGATGGTCCAGAGGTTACGTCCGGTAAAGTGGAATGTAACGTTCTCTAAGTAGATTTTTTTGAGGATAGATTTGGGAAGGCTGTAGTTTACAGTCAGGTTCTTCATACGCATGAACGAAGCGTCCTCGATCAGGCGGGTGTCGAACTGGACTTCTTCACCGTAAGCAGGGATATCTGTAACCTGTCCTTCATGTGTCCATACATTGAGCATGGCGGTGGACTGGTTCATCTGGGTACCCATGTTGGCGTTGTTTACGAAATAGAGGTCGTTGTTGGTCATATACTTCTTGGCCTGCCATGCGAAGTCAGTGTGGAGGGAGATGTCACGCCAGCGCACGTCGAAACCGAAACCACCGTTCCAGGGTGCATAGAAGCTCTTGCCTGTGAGGCGGGCGTCGCGCTCTTCGTTGTAAACCTTGGTTACGTTGCCGTTGATATCAAGCCACATCTGCTTACCATCGCGGGGATCCACGCCGAGATAAGGCACAGCATAAAGTTCGCCGTAGGTATGACCCACCTTGAGCTGCATGCCATAGTCGGGCAGTGAGAATTCATCCTGACCGTTGAAGAGCTCGGTAATGGTGTTCTTGTTGTAGTTGAAGTTGACGCGCGCACCTACATACCAATCTTTGCTCTTATAGATGTCAGCTTTTACGTCAACGTCGATACCCACGTTCTTCATCGAACCTACGTTGGATGAGTTGCCGCCGAAACCTGTTGTGTATGACCAGGGCACTGAGAGGATCATGTCCTTTGTCTCTTTACGGTAAACGTCAACGTCGAAGTTAACGCGGTCGAAAATGCCGAACTGGAGACCGAAGTCGAATGCACGTACAGTTTCCCATGTAAGGTTCTTGTTAGGAGCCTGGGCGAGGAAAAGGGTTCCCGAGTTGTCGGGTCCGTAAGGAACGCTGCCGCTGCTTACCAATCCGAAGTATGCATAGTTGCCGATCGAGGAGTTACCGGTGGTACCGTAGCTGAGGCTTACCTTAAGATCGGAGAGCCATGTATAAGGAGCGAGGAACGATTCGGCTTTGGCATTCCACATGGCGCCCACGCTGAAGAAGTTAGCCCAACGGTGACCGGGAGCAAACTTGGAGCTACCGTCGCGGCGGAATGTAGCATCAAGGAAGTATTTTCCATCATAGTCATACGAACCGGTGAGGAAGTAAGAGTTGAATACCTCTTCTGACACACCTTCACCCACGTTATCCATTGTTATCTCAGTACCCTGACCAAGAAGCATCTGACGTTTGTCGCTCTGGCCGTCGCTGGATACATAGAAGTTGCGGTCCTTGGTGATGATGGCTTCCTGACCGAGCAGGAACGAGAAGTTGTGCATGTTGTTGAGATCGAAACGATACTCGGCAGTGTTAGTGTAGGTGAACGAGTAGTAGCGTTCGAAGCCTTGCGAGTTGAAAGGAGTGAAGTAGAACTGCTGTCCGCCGGTGGGAACGAAGCATTCATCGCCCATAGGTGTCACGAATGCATCCACGGGATACTGGAGGTTCTTATAGGTGTAATCAAGAGCGTCAACAGCCTGCTGTGCCTTGATGGTGAGACCCTTGATGGGGTTGATCTGCTCGTAGAGCACCACGTTGGCGGTCACTTTGTCCTTCCAACGCGAACGGGTGGAGTTCAATGCCTCGGGTGAGTAAGTGCCTGAGTAGTGATAGTATTTGGCTTTGTCACCGAAGACGATCTTGCCGTTCTCATCAAATGTATAGTAACGGGGCGAATCGTAAGGGAGCATGTAACGGGCAAGGAACACAGGGTTGTTGATGTTGTTGCGTGCTCCGTCGTTGAATGCGTTGGTCTCATACTTTGTGTAACCGAGGTTGCCCTGGAAGCCTACGCGGAACCAGTTGTTGACCTTGGCGTTGATGCTGGCACGGAGAGCCTCGCGGCGCATACCTGACTGGTCAATGATACCGTCAGCGTCATAGTGGTTGAGCGACAGGAAGTAGCTTACTGACTCAGAACCGCCCTGGATGCCGGCCTCAAGTGAATATGTGAGGGCATGGCTGTCAAAGATCTCTTTACGCCAGTCGGTGGAGATATTATATGTGTCGACAAGATTACGCACTTCATCGTCCACGGGAACACCGATAAGGTCGCGGAACTTGATATACTGCTTGGAGTTCATCATGTCAATGTTGTCAGGGGTCATCTGCGACCAACCAACGTTGGCACGAACAGTGACACGGGCTTTTTCGCCGTATTTACCCTTCTTGGATGTGATCACGATAACACCATTGGCGGCACGAGAACCGTAGATAGCCACAGAAGCTGCATCCTTGAGCACGGTGATGCTCTCAATATCGGAAGGATTGAGAGTTGTGAAGATAGCGGAAGTGACAGGAGCGCCGTCGAGGATAAACAACGGGGTGTTGCCGGCCTCAATGGAGTTCACACCGCGGATACGGATTGAGTTGGACACGCTGGAGGGGTCACCAGAGCTGGAGAGCACCGACAGACCGGCCACCTGACCGGCGAGTGCGTCAACGAACGTGGCGGCGGGAGTGTCCTCGATCGCCTCGCTGTGAACCACCGAAACGGCGCCCACAACAGAGCCGATTTTCTTTCCGGAGCCGTAACCGGTCACGACAACCTCGTCGAGACGGTTGTCACCGGCGGACAGTTTGATGGTCATGTTGTCAGACACGGGGAGAGTTTGCGGCTGCATTCCCACATATGACACCTTGATCTGGGTCACCTTAGTGGGGATAGTCACTGAAAACTTTCCGTCGATGTCGGTAGCAGTGCCTTGACCGCCACCTACAGGCAGAACTGTTGCGCCTACCAAAGGCTCATCATCTTCTGCACTGACAACCACACCCTTGACGGTGCGCGTCTGCGCCGACGCACACAACGACAAAGAAAGGATTGCCGTGAGTAATAGAAACAGCTTTTTCATACTAAAAACAATTAGACATAAAATTAAAAATTTTTCAACAATTTCTTATAATTTAAGCACTTATCCCCCAAGTAGTGGAATAATGACCGGCTTAAAACACGGGTTTCATGCAAGTGTTCCGATTGCAAAGTTACACTTTTTTGCAAAATAACAACTAAATGAAGTATAAATTTTCGGGATTTAACATTCCCGGTTTTGTTAAATTTCCCTTGCATTTCTCCGGTTCTCCATATCCTGCCAAACTGAAAGGCCACCCCCTTAATATAATAATGTGTATTTTAACACAACATTTATTCATTTGCCACGTTACAAAAATAAATATGCACCTTTCAACATTATTACTGACTATCCCGACTAAGCATCAATCCAAAAAACATGAACAATCTCAAATCCACAATGACATTCCGTTACACACTGACGGCAGCCGACCTTGATCCGCAGGGGGAACTTCCGCTGTCGCACCTCGTGAAAATGATAATCGAGGGATCCACACTCCATGCCAACGACCTCGGCGTGGGATATGACCGGCTTATAACCCGTGGCCACGCATGGGTGCTACGCCGCCTCAGCCTCGGAATCGCACGAATGCCGGGAATGGGGGACTCGTTTTCAATGACAACACGAGTGGAAAGCGTAGGCCCTCTTTCATCGGAACGACTCTTCGAACTACGGTCCGACTCCGGAGAAATCCTTGTGCTTGCCCGCACATCCTGGGTAGTGATCGATGTGATGAAGCGCCGGCTGGTTCCGTTAGGCGACCTCACAGAACTTAATGCCATAGCATCACAGTTCGAGCCCAATGTAGCACATGGCCCACGCCCGAGAGTGTCGCGCACCCCCGACAGAAAATTCAGCATAAATGTGCGTTACAGCGATCTGGACATCAACCGGCATGTCACCACATCGCGCTATGTGGATTATGTGGACGACGCATTCACCCCCGAATGGCACTCCACCAACCGAATAACAGCGCTTGACATATCATTCATGAGGGAGACAATGCCAGGCGAACCGATGGAAGCATCAGTGACTGACGGTAACAGCCATTCGCAGATCGATATGCTCTGCAGCGAAACCCCACACGTAATAGCAACCGTCAGCTATGTCTCCCGCTACCCATGTAAAAACCAGGAAATGTGAATTTAAGTTATGTAACGCATTTTATCTCTCACAATTCGTTGAAAATCCAATCTTTTCATTTATCTTTGTGTTTGCAACATAACACAACCCAATCAGCTAACCAATATCCCATTTATAAACTACAATGAGAAAAGCCATTTTATCATTAGCAGTGGTGCTCGGAGCGTCGGTAGGCGCCAATGCATCACCGGTGACAGCTCCAGTGGCTCAGGACGTGGCCAAGCAGTTCATGAAAGGCCGCGGAGTCAATGTGAAAGGAGTAAAATCCACCCAAACGGTAGAGAACGCCTATTACATCATCAACTTCACTCCCGGAGGCTGGGCCATAGTGAGCGCAGATGACACCACCACCCCGATCCTCGGCTATTCCGAATCGAGCAGTCTGGATTGGCATACCATTCCATCCAATATGCGCGGCGTCCTCGCCCAATATAAGGATGTGGTGAAAAGCAACGCCGTGGGGCGCCGTCAGGCTGACCGCCGCTGGACATCAAACATGGCGCTTACTTCGCGTTCAGGCGTGAAGATAGAGCCGCTTATCAAGGTGAACTGGAACCAGTCGTCGCCTTTCAACAAATACATTCCCGGCAACATGCTCGTGGGATGCCCCGCAGTGTCGCTCTCACAAGCTATGAGCGTACAGCAGTGGCCTGACAAATTTTCAGGCACAGCTTCCTATTACAGCAGCTCGGCAGGAGCTACGCTGACAGTGAGCGAAAGCGAGGAACGCGCCTACAACTGGGCCGACATTCTCAGCGGCCGCAACCGCTACGACGAAGTAGCCCGTCTGCTCTACCATGCCGGTGTGGCCCAGCAGATGAATTACGGAATGACAGGCTCAGGCATTCCGTCAAACGAGATATCCCGTATGACCAATGCCCTCAAACGCCACTTCCGCTATGGCAATGATGTGGCCTACTATTGGCGCGACAGCTATCGCGGCGATTGGGAGCAGCTTCTTATCAACGAACTCGGTGCCGGACGTGCAATAATTTACAATGCCATCGGCGGAACAGGAGCCGACACCTACGGCCACAGCTTCAACTTCGACGGCCTTGACGATCAGGGCAACTTCCATGTGAACTGGGGCTGGGGCGGCTACGGCAACGGCTATTTCAGCGTAAACGCCCTGACCGACGCCCAGATAGGCCAGAACTATGACCGCATGCACGTGTGTGTGATCGGTATCGGAAGCCCCAACCGCAGCCTGCGTTCCATGACAATGAGCAACACCACCATCGAGTCAGGTCTCGGAGCCGGCGCAGCTGTGGCCCAGGCCCTCGTGAACGGTGAAAAAGCCCAGTCGACATTCTCGTTCTCACTTTCAGGAGTCAACGGTGAGACTGTTCCGTTCACAATCAACAACGAAGGCATTCTCTATGCAAACGCAGCCCTCAACACAGGCGACACCTACTCAATAGAGATCACTGTGAAGGACAATGCATCGGGCACATCGCTCACACAGGGCTTCAATTTCGAGGTAGCAGCTCCCCAGCCTCTGGCCAAAGCCACATCGATAGCCTATAACCGCACCACAGGCACATTCTCCGTGCTTACCCGCTTCAACGTGTCCTACACCATCACCAACCCTTCTGGCCAGGTGTCACGTCAGGGCCGTCTTGACCTTCCCGACTTCGAATTCTCGGCCGCCGATCTTGCCAGCGGCGTGAATACTCTTCGCCTCAACTGTGGAAACGAAACCAAGGAAATCAAAATCGTAAAAAAATAAGCACATAAGCCATGAACAAGAAATTATATATAGCTATCGCAGGTCTTTCCATGACCGTTGGACTCGGTCTTACCTCCTGCAGCGACTCTAAGAACGATAATGGCGGCGGAGGGGGCGGCAGCTCTCAGGAAGGTGTACCCATCACACTCCAGGCCGACCTGCTGCTCAAGTCCTCCCCTACCCTTGAATTCAAGGATGCCGATGAAATGAACGTCTATGCCAAGGCTACCCGCGACATCACGGGCAAGGATCTGGTGAGCGGTATCAAAGCCATCAAGAAAGGGGACAAATGGGAACTCACTCCCGAAGTGCGCATAACTGAAGGCCAAAACGCCTATATCTTCGCTGCCGCACCTTACGACCCCTCCTATACCAATCCGCAGGAAATCCCCGTGGACATGGCCAAACAGGTAGATCTGCTCTATTCCGGTGCCGTAGTGGCAGCATCGTATCAGTCTAACAGCCCCAAGGTCACGATGAAACATGCCCTTTCGCTTGTGACGCTCAACATCTCGTCAGAGGGCTACAGCGGAAGCGGACAGCTCACCTCTGTGGCAATCAACGGCGACGGGGTGTTCACCAAAGGCAAGATGGATGTATCCACCGGTAAGATTACAGGCACTTCCAAGGATCCCGTTAGTGTGGATGTGTCCGCTACCATTCAGAAAGGCGGTTGGAAAACAGGTCATCCCAATGTATGGGTGATCCCGTTCAACACCAAGACTTCCGAGGCTAACCTCACCGTGACTATTGACGGAAAGACCTATGTGCTCGCATTCCCCGAAGTGGAAATGACCACCGGATTCCAGTACATATTCCATCTCGCCCTTACAAACTACGGTCTTGAATTCATTCCCGGAGCCACACAGAGCATCCGCCTCAACATGGTGGATGAAGGTGTAGCTTCGCCCGAAGGCCACGGTCTCGTGACCATGACCATGTCCTCATCAGCTTTCACAGCTCCCTATTTCACCGGCGATGACGTGTTCGGCAACATTTCATGGGACGGCGGAAGCAAATCATATGGACCCGGCGCCACCGCCACTGTTCCGGCCAACTCCAAAGTAGTGGTCGAGACATGGAATTCAACCGGTTTCGAAATCCGTTCACTTGAAGGAGTCGAATCAATCGACCTCTCCCAATATTGAGACATCAAGGCTGAATAAGCCATCCTGACACTGTCCCCGCATCTTTAATAAGGATGCGGGGACATTAATTTATAAGACACAATGTTTCGTTATGTGAATTAATGTTATTGATCCATAATTATAAGTCACACCTATTGTGAAACGCGAATTTATGTTTTATATTTGCATCACTTGATTATAGCAATTAACCCTAAACAAAATATCCAAGCAGAATCTGAGATACCATAAGCGACACAAAGCAGCAACATGTTTCCACGCTAACGAATGATTACCCTAAGAAATAACGATGTATAGCTAATTAACAAATCTCCGACCTACAAACACAACTCAAAGAAATAAGTGAATCATAGGTTAGAAGTCCGTCAGCTCGTGATGAGTCGGCGGTCTTCGTTTTTAGGTCTATACTTCTCAGCCAACCTTACATATCATAGAATTGTTAGTTAACCGACACTGATTGACTTAAACTTTTATGATATGACACAATATAAGCTTAAACGAGCCTACGAACCCCAGTCGCCCGACGACGGTTTCAGAGTCTATATAGACCGTCTATGGCCCCGCGGATTGTCGCATGAAACATTTCATTACGACTTATGGGACAAAGATATAGCACCATCAACAGAGCTGCGCGAATGGTTCCATGCCGATCCTGACAACCGCTGGAGCGAATTTGAAAAACGTTATACCGCCGAGCTGTCCGGTTCAGCATATTTCGCATCGCTAAGAAATCTTCTCAAACACAAACCGACAGTCACACTCCTTTACTCGTCACACGACGAAAAGAGAAACAATGCCGTGGTAGTGTATAATCTTCTTACTAAATCAAAACACTGAAAAGCATTCCATATCTATAAAAGAAGAACCGGACAAATTGCCCGGTTCCTCATATCTATAACCTCCAACGGGATTTACGGCACGATAACCTTGACCGCACCGGAAGCACAGGTAACCACATAAACTCCCGGTGCTACAGATATAGAGGTATGTCCTGCCGGCACTCTGACGCCCGCTGCCACAACGCCTGAGGGTGTCACAACGCGTATATCCGCATCCGCCGGCGAATCTACCACAACAGCGCCCTTGATTGCGCTCACTCTCAATGCCTCTGATCCCGTGAGCCCTATGCCGGACCATACAGGAACCACTGGCTCACAAAGGGCGGAGACACCTTTGTCGTAAACAGCCTTTACGGCATACTGCGGTTTAGCGCCTCGTGATGCGAACTCCGTGTCGGTGAACGACGGATCATCCGCACCAGATGTACCTATCAGTTCGCCACCGCACCACACTTCATAGCCGGTAAGCTCCCAGCGGGGCACACTCATATCGTTGAACGACAGGTCATCCACAAACATAGCGAACGATCCGTCGCTAACACAGTTGACAGCAAAATAGCGGGCACCTTCGGGAAGGTAATAGCGATATTCCTGCCATTGCCCCGGAAGTTCCACATAGTCGGACGAACCGATGGCAGTAAAAGCAGCCGGATCTGCATCTGTAAGCGAATACAACACACGCATACGCTCGGCCGGAGTGTCCTGAAGCGTGAACGAACGCGCGAAGAACGAGATCCACTGTTCGCTGCCGTTAAGTCGAGGCGATATAAGCCAGTCGTTGTTCACATAATTCATCGATGCGAGGGCCATGAACATACGGTCGCCGGAATGAGGCTCACCCTCGGGCCATATGTCAATGCCGAGAGTCCGGGCGTTGCACACCTGGAAAGCCTTGCGGGCGGTGGCGTTAGGATATTCGCCGAGATCCTTATTAATATAATGTGTAAGGTCATAGTCGCCGTCCCACATGGACCACTCACCTATTCCGTCTATAGCCCAGTCGGGATAGCTCTCCACATCGTCGGTGACAGCACCTTGGCGCGAGGGGTCCTGCCATGTCAGCACCACGGCCTCATCGTTGACAGTAGCCTCAAGTCCGGTAACTCCGGGCACCACGGGTTCCACCACATTCACAACGACCTGACGCGAGTCGTTGGCAGGGTTTGAATCATCACGGAGCGTCACAGAGGCCGTGAGGTTCAACACAACCGGCTCAGCCGGCAGATCGAATTCCAAAGGCACCCGCAATTCGGCACCCGAAGCAAGAGTCTCCACATCCATAGCAGCAAGTTCACCGCCGGAAGCGTCGGCAACCGTAAGCACGGCACCTTCGGCAGCTTCAGCGCCTGCATTAAGAACCGTCACGCTAACCTCGGCTTTCTCACCGGCGGCTATACGTGAGGGCACTGAAAACGCACTCACTGCAAGATCATACATAACGCCGTTGTCAACGGTCACATTGTCGAGATATATGTCGGCCACACCGTCAACCGTTCCGGCAAAACCGATGCGGATCCAATCCGAATCCTTCCATTGGGCGAGACTTACGCTATAGCGCTTCCAGCCTGTGGCCGAAGTCCGGGCTATCGGTTCACCTACAGCATTGAATTCATCGGAGCCGGCTGCAAGCAGCAGGCTTACAGAGCCGTCACCTTCACCCTCGGCATGATAGAGCCAGAATGAAAGCATGGGATTGTCAAGCCCAGCAAGCGATATCTTCGGCGAATAGAAGTATGACACAGCTCCAACAGGCTCTCCGACACTATGGAAAGTGGCAAGGCCGCGGTCGCCGTTCTGATCGGATACCGAAGGATTGTAGCCCATCTCATCAAGAGTCCATGAATAATTAAGGGCGGTGGCGCTCTGCGCAATCCAAGGGTAATAAGCCATATCGGCTCCTGCAAAGCTCTCGGCGAGCGGAGCGGGATAAGGAGAGCCGAAAAGGGTAAGCTGCGACTGGGCATAGGCTCCTTTGGTGTCACCGCAATAGGGGGTCACAAGCCACCATTGCGCGGTCTGACCCGACGACGGCACAGCAAAACCCGTATCAGTGAACGCAAGACCGGAATGTGACTCCGCAACTACAGTGCCGTCACCGCGCACAATTCTATAAGTAAGAGCCGAGGCGTCAAACCATCCGCCGTTGGCTCCGCTTTCAGGAGCCTCCCATGTCAGAACTGCATGGCCATCGGTTTCGGTTACCGAAAGATTTCGGACAGCCCCGGGAGCATCCGTACCTACAAATGTACGCACTGTGGCGGCAGCGCTCTCGCCCACTTCATTTGCCACGGTAACAGTATAGGTATACGATCCCGATTCAGGCACCGATGTGTCAGTCCACGACATGGTCACACCGGGCGTCAAGCCGTCGGTAAGTTCAGCCACAGCTGCGTCGGCACCGCTGCGCCGGATCACCACCGATGTTATCGACACTAGATCAGCGCCCTCCACATCCTTTTCAGGAAGCGTAAACGACAAGGTTGCCTCAAGCACGCCTCCGGAGCCCGGTGTGGCTGCAATCTCAGTCACTGCGGCCGGCACACGGCTGTCGAGAGCCGAAATGCCTATGTTGTCGACATACAGGTGCCACTTGTAAGCATCCGAATAACATTGCACACCGAGATAATACAGTCCGTCGGATTCCACTGTGAATGTTGCCTGACCATTCTCCCACGAGGTGTTCTTGACTCCGGGATGGTCACCGAGGGCCACATTCATGGCTGCCGGAGAGGGGGCATTGCCGAGCATGACGCGGAAACTCTCATCATAAGTCTTGCTGTACACACGCCAGTCGTAAGTAACCTTATAAGTTACTCCGGCATGAAGCTCGACTGCCGGCGAGAATAGCCAGTCATCAGCCGCCAGTTTGTCAGGATCATACTGGTATGACGCACAGCTGAACTGCGAGCTTGAGTACCATTTCCAAGTGGCTCCGCCGTTGACATTATCCACCGTCCAGATATCGAATGCGTCAGCAGTATCGAATGTTTCGGTAAACGGCACCTGGAGGGCGCCGCTAACGAGCGACTTGGCCGATACGGCAGCCTCGCCTGTTCCCGCTGCCGAGGTGGCGCTTACGGTGTAATACACATATGCCATGCCCTCTGGTATGGATGTATCCGTAAACGATGTAGCTCCCAGATTCTCAGCCACTTTCACATTGTCGGGCATACGCACCACGGTATACTTCAGGCGGTCGGGATACACAGCGCCTCCGTTCACACCACGGTCAGGAGCGGTCCATGTGATACTGGCCTTTCCGTCAGCAACAGTCAGGGTGACGTCAGAAGGCTTCACGGGCACATCCTCACCGCCCCACACATCAAGAGTCACAGGCTGCCCGCGAAGCGACTCGGTGCAGGCCGTAAGCTTCAGCGTATTGGCACCCTGGGAGAATGTAAGCCGGGGCGACACAGCCTCACTTCCGGGGGCAACGTTGTCAATCAACGTCTCCGCTCCATTCACCGACACTATCACCATCAGCGAACCGGTGAGCGGGGCTCCTCCGGCAGTGACAACAGGGGCTGTAAATCTCACAGATCCTTTAAGAGGATCCGACGGATCAAATTCCACCTTAGCGCCTGTAACTGCATCAGGGGCTTCGGGATCCACAGTGTCGTCCATCATATGAAGACCCGCAAAACAGGCCGTGCCCTCAAACTGCATTACCTCGGTGACTTCACCGGTATGCGGATTGATGGTATAAAGACCTGACCACCGGCGCTTGTTTGCGCCATAGCCATCCTCCTGAACCACAGCGGCTATCAGGCGGTCGTTGGCCTCGTCGTAACACATAGAGCTGACCTGCACCGGCACAAGACTCACAAAAGGCGAAAGGCCGGAAGTCTTGATACGGTTTACCTCACCTGTGCGCGGATCTATCGTCGCCACGTAGTCAAACGCTCCGTAAAGCGCATAAAGTTTACCGGTGCCGTCGGCCGCAATAGCGAAAATGTCGCGTTCGAGAAGCTTTATCTGAGTGGCCTCGGCGGTAGACAGATTCAGGTAGCCGAAGCGGCTGAACTCATTATAATCCGAATAAAAGAATGCTCCGTAGACACGTCCGGTAACCGGGTCGTAAGTCAGATCAGAGGGAAGATTCACATCGTCGGTTTCCTGACGGGTGCCGACAGTGGCCCATGTGGAAGCTGAATACTGCCGGTAGAACACCCCGGTGCCATCCATTTCCATACAGTACATCACATTGTCCTTCTTGACTCCGGCCACTACGGACGACATCGATTCAACCCGCTTGAGGCATTTCACAGCTCCTCCCTGACGCACTTCGATAGAATAAACTCCGGCATCCTTATCGATGGAACCTTCCCAGCGGCTGTCGTAGACTTTCAGACCGCACACCTTCGTGGCCGGAGGCGGCGGAGTGCCGACGCCCGCCATAAACGGCGCGGCGCCCAGCACAGCCAGAAGGGTTATTGAAAGCGATTTAATTCTGAAATTACATTTCATGTCAAACTGTTTATTTTACCGCAACCTTGACAACAGAGCGTCCGGCAGCAACCAGATATATGCCACAAGGCATATCCACTCGGTAGCTGTCCGAGCCATGACCGCGGTAAAGCATACGGCCTGTCGCATCTGTTATAGCCACGGCGTCATTAATACCCACACCGTCGATCATAACCGTATGGCCGGATACCCGTACCGATGGCCCGTTGTCAGTAACATTGTCCATGCCTACATTTCCTATCACGGCAGTATAGACATTGCTTGCACCGCTCTCACGCGATCCGTAGAGGGCTGTCACCTTATAGTCGTAGCTTCCGTCGGCAAGACCTGAGTCAGTCCAGCCGGTTGCTGTGGCAGGCAGATCGGCCACAGCCACACCGTTACGGTAAACCCGGTAGCCGGTATGCTGGAGGTTGCCCATAGGCGCGCGTGCCACATAGCTCATATCGTCGAGATAGAAAATGTAATGGTCGTCACTCACGTAATGCACTGCAAAATAGCGAGCGGAGGCAGGAAGCGTGTATTCGTAGAGAGTCCATGCCACAGGAGCCTCCACAACACCTGAAAGCGAACGGAACGATGCCGGATCGGTATCGATAGTCGAATACATCACCTCGAACTGTTCAAGCCCGTAAAGCTCAAAGTCGGCAAACGCAGTCTTGGCATAGAAACTTACTTTAGTTCCGCCGTGAACTTCAGGAGATATGAACCAGTCGTCATTAGCCGTTCCATAGCTCTGGAAACCGGCCAGAAGTTGCTGTCCGGTGCGCGGACGCCATTCCTCAAGCATGGTTATACCGAGCACTCCGGGGTTGAACACCATAAATGCCATAGGTTCGTTGGCATTTTCAAAATATATGTCCTGAAAGCCGTAGGTAACGGCGCCGTCACCGTCGACAAGAGTGTAATCACCGAAGCCGTCGATGGAGAATGCAGGATAATCCTCAAACCCTTCGGCCACACGCAAAGCATCAGGAGAGCCCCACGACAATGTCACCTTGTTGTCAACCGCTATTCCGGAAAGCTCGCGCACTTCAGGAGCGTCAGGAGCAGCCACAACAGTCTCTATCGTCTCGGATATATTGTTGGCGGGAACCTTGTCGGACGAAAGATCTATCACAGCCTCGACAGCCCATGAATCACCTGCCGAAGTAGCCGGTACGGTGAATTCAACAGTGCCGTACTTGCCGGGCTGTAATGCCGGGCCGTCCTGAACGGCAACCTGCGAGCCGTTGACATTGAGTTTCACTTTATAAGCATTCTCAGCGAAAGCACCGTTATTGTAAACCGTAGCCTTATACTTCGCGGTCTTGCCCTCCTTGACGGTGGCAGGGCCAGTAAAGGCATACATGGCGAGGTCATGCTCTATCTTGTTGGTGACCGTGATATGGTCTATGTTGACATCCTGCCCGTAATCAGCTATTCCGTGGAACGAAAGGCGGATGTAAGGCTGCGCCTTGTAAGCCGAAAGATCATATACATAGGCATACCATCCAGGATAAACCGACTCATCATCCACAAATATAGCTTCGTCAAGAGCCACAAAATCGCCCGAAGGCAACATCACTTCCGGTATCATACGGTCCTGATACGGATCATCGCCATACTGGCTGTTGTTGGAAGACGAATGGTAGAAATAGAAGGTAAGCTGAGGTATGTCAAACTCGGCGAGATTGAGTTTGGGCGACACAAGACGTCCGGCATCGCCTATGAATCCGGAAGTACATTCGAATGTGGCGAGACCGCCGTCGTTGTCGACAGGCGCGCACACAGGATTGGTGCCCTGCGAATAAAGATTCCAGAGCTGCGAGCGGCCCTTTACAAGATACATGGTCCAGGGATCATTCTGTACAGCGCGGTCGGCGAATCCTTCGGTAAACTCACCCTTATACGGATCGCCGAATATTATATGGTTGCTAAGCGCATATGCACCTATGCCTGCGGCAGAAACCGGTTCGATCTGATAATAGATGAAATGCTGTTTTGCAGTGCCGTCAAGGGTATTGTCAGTAAATTCCGTTCCGGTGGCCTTGTTGCTTACCATCACATTATCGGAGCGGATTATACGGTAAACCAGTTCGGAGGGATTGACATAACCGCCGTTCTGACCGGTGGCTGGAGCCTCCCAGCGCAGCACCGGATGGCCGTCCTCCTCCATAAGCACTACATCGGTAGCCGCCACGGGCAGGTCATAGCCCACATACACAGTCACTTCGGCTTTCTCTCCGGCACCTGATGAGTTGAACGCCACAACACGGTAGGTATTGAACCCTGTAACGGCATCCTCGTCGGTCCACGAAAGCTGTGCGCCGGGTGCGGGAGTGTCAAACACATGGATGGCGTCGCGGGCATTGCCACGGTAAACCTCTATGCGGTCAATAGCCGGAAGCGTGACACCGGCGGCATTGACAGCAGGAGCGGTAAACGAGATAGTGGCCTGTTCGGCTCCTGCCGCACCAGCCACAGCCTGCAGACCTGTCACGGCTGCAGGGGCTCCATTGTCGGGAACCTCGTCTATCGTCACGTCATCGATGAAAAGATAGTAGCGCTTCTTGGGAGAAGTCATATGGAAGCCCACATAATAGTTGCCGGAGGCCGTGGCTGTGAACTCCTCTACGAACTGTTTGACTGTCTTATCATTATAATCGGAATATGTTTTTATTACCTGCTGCGACACGGCATTGTTGACAGCACCGTGGGTCAAGGAAACTGTTTCTTTCTCGCCACGGGTCCACATAGTAAATGTAACACGGTATTTCTTGCCCTGCTCGGCTGTGAACGGAGGCATTATCAGCCAGTCGTCAGCGGCGTTTTCAGGAGAATATCCGTAAACGGCACAGTTGGCGGGCGTTTTGTCGGGTGTTTCCTGTCCGGCCACTGCGGGGAATTCTGGCGAATACATCCATCCGCCCCAGTGATATTCAATGTCGAAATCCTCGTTGGCGTCTATAACAGTGCACAGGTCAAAATCAGCTTTTGTCTCGAAATTGAATGTGACAGGAAGAGCCGATCCGGCACCTACCGTTACCTCGGCGGTCGAAGCCTCGGCGCCACGACGGTCACCGCAATAGGGAACCACGGTGTAATATACATTCTGCACATCGAAAGTGCCGGGGTCCGCAACTGACGTGGCCGAAGTGCGTGAAGCCACCATATCGCCGGAGGGCATACGGATCACATCATAGGCCAATGTGGCGGGATCCACATAGCCGTCGTTAATACCTTTCACAGGCGCTGTCCATGAAATCGTTGCACCTCCGTCGGCAGTAGTAACGGCAAGATCACCCACGGCAGCAGGCGCATCCGTGCCTACAAACCACGACATAGCCACACGCGGGCCTGATCCGGCGCCGTTCGACGGTGTAACCGCAAAGTTATGGAGCCCTTCGGCAAGAGTGACATCAACAGACTGTACGGAACCTGCCTGAGCTGTTATATCGCGCAGTTTCTGCCCGTCGATCTCTATCTTTACGGAAATATCTCCGCTAAGGGATGTACCTGAATAAGTGACAGATGGCACTGTAAACCTGATTTTACCCGACAGCGAGGATCCGGCAAAATCCGTGGTCAGCTCTGTAGCGGCAGCAGGCGCAGCGGCATTGACTTCGGGTTCAAGGATGTATATACCTGTAAATTCCTCATTGTTGGTGAAATCAGCAATCTTTGAGGCCGCGCCGGTGGTGGTATTCACCTGATAGAGACCCGAACGGCCGGTAATCTCCATTGCAGCCCAATACAGTTTGTCGGTAACAGGATCGAAAGTTGCCGACTGCACATATTCGGGATTAAGTCCGGTAAGACCTATCGGCGTGCATGAGGCAGATTCTTTGTTGATGCGGTAAAGGGTCGACTCCGTGCCTTTCGATATACCGTAAAGCTCACCGGCCCGGTTGGCCGCAATGGCAATCAGCGAGGGGGTCTCGGCAATAGGAGTCACCATGCCTGTATAAGTGTCAAGTGTGCCTACTGCCGGAACAAATTTCTCGAGAATCCCCTCCACCACTGTTTTCTTTATATAGCATATAACATACACAGTGCCTGTGGTGGGATCGTAGGTCATATCATGAGTGATCTGCGACTGGTCGAAGGTTTCCTGTATGAACGAATGGGTGATCCGGCTCCATTGCTTCGTGGCGAAATCATATGTCATGAAGGTCGAGAACGTATAACCCATTTCAGGAGTGTACACATATGAATTATAGTAATACTTGCCGTCGCCATAAGTACCTCCGCCGTTGGCCTCATAGCTCTGCACAGGGACTTCAAGCACAGGGGTTATGACAGATGAGGCAGTGAACGAATATATACCGTAATTGCCGGTGCTTCCCGCCCATGCGTCACTGTATATAAGCGAGCCGTGCAGAGTGGTGCCGTCACCGGGTATGCGCGAGGGGGCAGGAGCATCAAGTCTTGCCGGATTCCAGCTGAAAAGCGAAGGCCGGACAGTTTCATGCCGTGCCATTGTGGGAGCTGTCAGGGGCTTCACACCCGCATTGGTTTTGGTAGGAGGGGCCGGCTGCTCCACCCGCGTACGTTGTCGGACAGGGCTATAATCCGTAGACCGCACTTGTGCTGTTATCGAACCGATTAGGGCCATAGCAGCCATTACTGTGATAAATCTGTGTTTCATTGTATTTTGTTTATGAGTGGATAAATATCTCGTTATTATCAGAGTGTAAAGACCGGCCGCCCTGAACATTCAGCGGCCAGCCGGTCTTTTATTCATATGTCATGGAGCCTATGCTCCACCCATGGTCATTTAACGACTTTCAATGTGTGGACCTTCCCGTCAAGGGTGAATCTCACAACATAGACGCCTTTCACGAGGCCGTCAAGCGATATGTAGCCTTCGGCTTTGTCAGATGCAAACATCACTTTACCTGATATGTCGGCTATCATCACCCCGGTGGCCACTCCGTCGAAAGTCAGCGCTCCGGAAGTTCTGTCGAAACCTATACCGTCGGCCAGGATGTTGTCAATACCCACAGTAGATATGTATATGCCGAAACTGTTCACGGTCACGGCTCCCTGACTGCGGGCATGGAGTCCGAAATTGAGAGCGCCGGCCGGCACATTCACCACAGTTTCCTCACCAGGTTCGGTATCATCGGCCTGTACATCGAGTTCTGCAGGATCCACAGCTTTTATATATATCACGTCATTCTGCTTGCTGTTGATGTTGACTGCATCAGCCAGCACGGATACTGTAGCTATTTTCTGCATTCCCTCATATCCTGAAGTTGTTGAATAGCATACATCGAACTCATAAGGAGCAAAGTCCGTATTGCCGTATCCAAGGAACTCGCTTAACTTGATTTCATAAGTCTTGCCCAACTCCAGTTCCACTTTAGGTGAGACTGCCCAATCATCGGGAGCGGCTGAGGTCTTGGTGATCTTGAGTCCGGTGCCAAAAACCTCCCATGTGATATCACCATAAGGATAATACGACTGTTTATCACCGTCCACATTATATACACTCCACGTGGAGAATCCGTTGTCGGCCACTTCATAGGGCACTTGCAGGCCGCCGCCTATCCATTCCGAAACCACCTCCGGAGCAGCATCAGCCGATTTGCCTCCTTCCGAGTATATCTCAACACGATAGGTGTGGCAACCTGGTTCAGCCACTGAGTTGTCAACATATGTGGAAAGCTCGCCGGGAACAAGATTCTCATAGATGGAATCTATCTTCTCACCATTCCTGAATATGAGGGCATGGCTCAAGTCGGGAGTAACCCCGGGCACATTTGAAGTTGTAGGATTGCGCCATGTTACCGTAGCCGAAAGCACATAATCGGGAGCAGGCGTAACAGCGAGTTCCGACACAACATCGGGAACAAGTGTCAGGCGGTCAATAGTAACGCCATCAAGTGTCAATTGGTAGGAGGCATATGACAGTGAGGGCTGCGGAGTATCCATACCCCAGGCAATCTGATATGTGCCGGCCTCATCAATTTTGAAGGCATAATCGGTGCTTGTTGAAGGATCGGATGTGGAATAGCTTGCACCGGGCTGCTTCTCCTCAAACTGAAGAAAAGTGATGCGGTCAGCGCTGTAAGCCCCGGCCTCAAGGACACCGACCTTATATGTGAGTTTCTGGTTCGATGTGCCACCTTTCATAAAGAAGTTGACATGATAATAACCCGATTCGAGAACAACCTCGGGCGATATGATCCAGTCGTTGTAACGGCGCTCTCCTTCCACAGCGTCAGGCTGTGCGCATACGGCTGTTTCCGAAGCTGAACTTATAGCCCATGTCTTTCCATCGCCATTGGCATCCACAACATCCCATATCGCTACCGACGGATCATTATCCTTGAATGTGGTGAAATATGGCAATGCCACCGTTTTCGGGCCGATCCATGTCGATGTCACCGACACTGCACCAGCTGTGGTTCCGGCTGTAGTTTCTGTAATGACATTAAATGTATATACCCCTGCCTCAAGCACTTCGGCAGTATACTCGGCTGTTCCGCCGGGAAGAGTGGCCAATACCTCGCCATCACATTCCACTTTTATACGGTAATCCCCGGCTGCGATCGGATCGCCGGTGGTGGATTCAACAGGACAAGTCCATGTCAGAGTTGCCGTCAGAGCTTTTCCGGGATCCGGAGTAACGCTGAGTTCAGTCACCTTGGCGGGTGTCATTTCTGTAGCTTTAAGATTGAAATCCTTTATGCTGTAAGAGAACGACGATGGAGCCTTGCCATGTGTTCGGAATGCGAAATAATAGGTGCCGGGTTCCTGAACCTTGAAGTCTACGGAAACCACATCTGTGTTGGTGTTGGTAAGAGGAAGGCTCTCATTCAAGCATGTTACCATTCCCTCTATGGAACATTCCGTACCTTGCCATAATTCAAGTTTGGGCTGTGCCGTGGCGCTGCTCACATAGGCATTAGTGGATATATTGTAATATCCGGCTTCCGCAATCACAATGGGAGGCGAAATAAGCCAAAAGTCCTCCTGTTTGTTGCTCGTGCCGTAATAATAGGCATATCCTCCCAGAGAGTTCGACTGCCATTTCCAGCGGTCAGTGGTCGATTCCTGTGCCTCACCTTTTATGGCAGTCCAGAAATCGTCGTAATCCGTCTGTTTGGCAAATGTAAGGGCTACAGGAAGCGTAAACGGCTCTATCGGACCGATATATTTGCCGGGATCGCAAGTAACCTTTTCGGACTTCACACCGGCCACTTTCACATCGATGGCATAAGTATGGAACCCGGGGGTGAGACCCAGAGCCTCGGTATCGTCATATGTAGTCAGAGTTTCGGTGAGTGTCACGAAAGGTGTCTCGGAATCATCGCGGTAAAGATTGATCTCTTCAATAGTCTGCTCTTCAGTAAAAGGTGTGCCGAGAGTGCTTTGCGTGGGATTTACCCAGTTAAGGGTTACCTTGAGTTCACGGTTCGGTGCAACAATAGCATTGAAACTTGAAGGCTTGGCCGGATAGAACACATTTTCAGTGATCATGAAGTCCGTAAGATACAGATTATACATGTTTTGATCCGAATAACACCAGAATCCTACATGGTAAACTCCCGATTCCGCAGGAGTGAATGTGTCGGAATGCGGGGTCATGAAACCATTGGATTTATCAGCAAACTCAAACAGGGGTTCCGTGGCCTTGAAATTTTCAGGCGTAGGCTCCCCCTTGGCTATATAGGTGTTGAATTTCTCTATATAGTTATGGGTCTGATATTTATAAAGTATCTTATATTCTTTGCCTCCCTCAAGGTAGAATGCGGGAGAAATAAGCCAATCGTCAGCTGCCGACTGGCTGGCGTAAGGATATTTGGCACCTTTGGTGTCACCGGTCCATGTCTTGGCGTCATCATTGGCGTTCACCACAGTCCAAGCGGCATCAAGCGTGGAATTTTCCGCCAATTTCGATTCATACGGCAGCGGTGTGGTGTCATCAGGAGGAGTGACGGGATCGTCTGGTCCGGGGGTGACAGGCTGCGACTCGACCTCGGCTATGGCAAATGCCGACACCTGCGGGCATTTGATCATGTAATTGTAGCAGCGGAACGACAGATAGTAACTGCCCGCAGTCTCGACACTGAAAGTGACGCTTTCACTATTCCACGAAGCCTTATAGAAGCTCTGTCCGAGGTCAACATACGATTTCAACGTGCGTCCTGTAGAGAGGGCGCCCTCAGCATCATCAATTGGTGAAGTTACCAGCAACATAAGGTCCAGATTCTGGACCTGAACGGCGGCATCGTTCCACACATTTAAATTATAAGTCACTTTGTAGGTCTTTCCGGCCTCCAGAGTAAACAGCGGCGAGATCAGGAATGAGTTGTAGTCTTCCGAGCCATTATAATCCCATATACGTGCAGAATCATATTTCACACCACCCACTGTCGAGGTCTGCGAACCTGCTCCCATAACCCATGTAGAGGCTGTGGTTCCGGCATTCTTCTTGGTCCAGCCGTCATCGTTTTTCACATCACCCAAGGCCGTGAAATTAGCCGGCCCGTAAGGCAACGCCACAGAGGCCCAGGCCAATGCCGGGAATGCCAAAGCAGCGATTAAAGAGTAGATTTTTTTCATAGAACGGATTTATTAAATAAAATAATTTTTAGCATCATGTAACAGGCAAAAATAATTATATTATTTAATATCCGCAATTTATAAGCCATGTTTTTTATCTTAATACCACACATTTGACAATTTTATATTAAAATTGCTTTGCAAAGCCTCCACACCGGCATATCTATTGTACTTTTTCTCAATTTTCCCCATAATTAGCCACATATTTTCCGGCCATAACGGTCAGAAAATCGAATTAACAGCCAAAATCAGCAAATTTTTCCACAAGTTATGGATTAAAACATATGTCAGCAGGCAATTATAACCATCCCAAAGCGGCAGTGCGCCCTGAAGCAACAAGCTCCGGACGGTGGACATCGCTGTTAACAATCAGAGTAACGCCGGCTTCCTTAAGCCGATCCACATATCTGCGCGACGGGAACATCCTGCCGCTATGGCCTGCATAGGCCTTGGTGTTTATCTCCACCGCCACGCCGCCCGCAATAACCGCATCGACAAGCCCGTCGGCAAGCTTCCTGTACCAAAGCTCATTCTCTATTCCCGGACTGAAGTGCGAAGCATTGTGGCCAATCTTGTCAAGATGTCCTACAATGTCGAATCCGCCGGCTTCCACCATAGCCACCGAAGCTCGGTAGAACTCAGTGACCACATGGCGGATATCATTGGCGAAATACTTGGCCATCTTCAGGCGGAAACTGTCGAAACGTCCGTCAATATCCACATAACCGTCGGGGCCTTCGATAAAATGCACTGAACCTATCGTGTAATCAAGTCCTATCGATGCGAAATAAGGATTCGCCGGCCCCCAGTCCTTCCCGAGCCAGTCAACTTCCATACCGGCAAAAATATCTATCCGGTCACCATATACAGAGCGGAGCCGCCTTATCTCATCTAAATAAGCTGGCACATCCGCAGCCGCCATGTTGCATGGCGACTCTATAGGCAGCGGCGAATGAGGCGTGAACCCGAAATAGCGCATCCCTGCGCCGATAGCGGCAACAAGAATCTCCTCCATCGGGGCATAGCCGTCGCAGAACTGCGTGTGGGAGTGGAAATTATAGTCAGGCGTTGACGATACTATCCGGGCGAAGTCCATATTTACGCATAAAAACAAATGCCGCACCCGCCATGGCTATGATACCGCCGGCAAGCGATACCGCCCATGGAAGCCCGATACCGTCGCCAGCCACGCCGTTGGGTGCGAAAAGAATATATGTGGTGCAAACACAGGTCATGAACATGGCCGGGAGCGCCGTTATGTAAAAATTACGTCCATGACGGGCTAAATAAACCGAACATGCCCACAATGTAAACACAGAGAGGGTTTGGTTGGTCCATGCGAAATACCGCCAGAGCACATCGAAATTTATCTGCATGAGCAGAAACGTCACAGCTATGATGGGAAGCGTGACCAAGAGGCGTTTCCATAGGCTGCGCTGGTCGATGCCGAATGCGTCGGCAATAATGAGCCGGAGTGAACGCATGGCAGTGTCGCCCGTGGTGATAGGTGCCGCAACCACGCCGAGCACAGCAAGTATGCCGCCGAAAGTACCGAGCCATGAGGTACAGATAGTATGTACAAGCGCACCTGCATCACTGCCGTTTTCGGCCATATAACCCGCCAGTCCGTCGTAACCGCCTGTAAATGCTATGGCTGCGGCAGCCCATATCAGAGCCACTATGCCTTCCGATATCATGGCACCGTAGAACACAAACCGGCCATGCCGTTCGGTCTTGAGGCAGCGGGCCATCATAGGCGACTGTGTGGCATGGAAACCCGATATGGCCCCGCAGGCTATCGACACGAACATCATAGGGAACACCGGAGCGTCCTCACCCATGGAATGTCGGTTGAAAAGTCCCTCGGCCATACCGTCAGGTATTGTGACGCCTGAAAACAGAAGATGCCACATTATGCCTACAGCCATAAACAGCAGCGCGAATCCGAACACCGGATAGAGATTGCCTATTAGTTTATCCACCGGCAGCAAAGTGGCCAATACATAATAAAGGAATATCACCGCAGCCCAGAACGTAACATCCATATAATCCGGGGTCATCATGCCGAGAAGTCCGGCCGGCGTTTTCACAAACACAGCCACTACCATAAGCAGCAACACTGAAGTCAACACCCCCATTATGCGTTTTATAGAGGTGCCGAGTTCAGTCCCCACCAGTTCGGGCAACGACTTGCCTCCTGAGCGCAACGAGATCATAGCCGATACGAAATCATGCACACCTCCGGCAAATATGGTGCCGAGCACTATCCACAGAAATGCCGCGGGGCCATACATCACGCCCATTATAGCACCGAAAATCGGACCGACACCGGCTATATTCAGGAACTGTATAAGATAGACGCGCCATGTTGTCATGGGCACGAAATCCACGCCATCAGGCTGCTCGGCCGCAGGGGTGGGCCGCAGGCTGTCAACTTTAAACACGCGCTCCACAATCGTGCCATAGATGAAATACCCGGCCACGAGCGCTATCAGCGAAATAATGAATGTGAACATGCTGTGAATATGGAATTATCTGTAAGAAAAATCATAATCCGTCGGCGGTTTCGGCTCTTACCGCATCGTTGGAAAGCGAACGCAGGCGGGGACGCAGCTGCTCAAGCCTGGCCTCGCTTTCGAGAATGCGCGCGCCCACACCACGGTCGCCCGTGCGGTACTTCCTGCGCAGCGCGTCAAGTTCTTCCTCCAACGCATCATATTGATCCTGCACACTGAGCAGATCGTGCATTATCTCCCGTGCCCGGGAATTGCGGAACTGGTCAAACCGGGTGTAAACCTTTCCTCCCGGCAGAGCGAAATAAAATTCAGCCTCTGCTTCGTGATGGGTCTCGCGGGAAGCGGCAGCTATGGCCGAACGCACAGCCGAATAATCCTTTCCCGGCTGCTGCGTGGCGGCGATAGAGGTCACCCGGGCCAACGCGCCGAGATCAGGAGTATCAGGAGAGTAGTTTTGGCGTAATTCACCGGGGATGAAAGTGTATATGGTGACACTGTCGCCCGGATGGTTACGGTCTGTCGCCCACCATCCTGCTCCTGTAAGATCATCGATCACAAGCATGAAGTCGTCGTAAGGCGAATTATAGGGCATACCCACATTCTGCGGCTGGAGAAACGAGGTGCCGTCGCCCCGGCGCGACATGAATATATCGTAACCGCCCATCGAATCATCGCCCGTGGCGCCATAATACAGTGTAACACCGTCGCTCAACATGAACGGAAAATTGACATCTCCGCCCGAGGCAAGCTCCCCTTCCACAGCAACAGCCGGGCTGGTGCTTCCGTCGGCGAGCAGATCGGCCGTCATGAGCTGCACGTTGCCCCCGGTGCTTCCCGAGCCCCACATAAACGATTGCCCGTCGGCAGTGGAGTATACGGAGGTGAACCCTGACGCGTCCAATCCCTTCGGAAGAAGTTCGGCAGGTGTGCCGATATGTCCCACAGAGGGTGACAGAGGTATATGACGGAAAAAATCAGCACGGCCTACCGTAACGCTGTCTATTATCTCTATGCGCTCCACACGGTCAAGCATCTCGCGGGCCCGCTCTGTCTCAGCCCGGAGCCGGTGACCTTCTTCAGGCATATCCTTACGGCTCCGGCGCAATTTCGACTCAAGTTTATCGAGAAGCTCATCGGCCTGATCGAAATCATATTCAAGATAGGCTTTGCGGGCCTGAGTAAGCAACGGATCCGCCGCGCTCTGGCCCATTGCCAAAGGAGCGCACAGAACCATGACCAACGGAATTATATATTTCAGCATATCGGTAAATAACGGTTCGGTCAATGTTAAAGTAATGGTCAAAGATACTCACTTTCCGCCAACCCGGCAAAAAAATCTTACGGCACGTGGCCGCATAAGCCCCACATTAAATAAATTTCGTTAAATTTGCAGGATGAACCGTATTATTGTCCTTGTTCTCGCCCTTGCCGCATGCGTTGCCGCAACAGCCGTACCGTGTGACTCGGTAGTGTCCGTGAGCCTGCTCACATGCGCTCCGGGCTCTGACATATATGAGCTTGAGGGACACACGGCCCTGCGTTTCCGCATGGCCGACTCCACCGACATCACAGTGCACTGGGGTGTGTTCGACTTCAACGCTCCGGCTTTTGTATACCGCTTTGTGAAAGGGGAGACTGACTATATGTGCGGAGCTTCCGACACAGAAAGATTTCTCGACTCCTACGATGTAGCGTCGCGCGACGTGTTTGAACAGGTGCTGAATCTCGGCCCTGAGGGCAACAAACGCCTTTACGAAGCCGTGTGCACTAATCTCCTGCCGCAGAACCGCGTTTACCGCTACAACTATGTGCTCGACAACTGCGCCACACGTCCGCTGGCCCTAATAGAGGATGCTGCCGGCGTGCCGGTGGAGATAGAGGAGGACTACCGCGAATCCACCACGTTCCGCCGCATGATGCGCGAATATCACCGCAACTATCCGTGGTATCAGTTCGGCATTGACCTGGCCCTCGGATCAGGTATCGACCGGCCCATAACCAGGCGCGAGGAAGGGTTTGCCCCTGTCACCATGATGGAGATAGCAGGCAAAGCCCGCGTGAACGGACACCCGCTGACCTCTGAGGCCGTCAGGGTAGTGCAAGGATCCGCCGCCGGAGGCCCGAAGCCCCCTACCCCATGGCATCTTACCCCACTTGCCGCGGGATGGGCCATATTCATAACCGGCGCCGCCGTAATAATCATAGCAAGAAGGCGACACCGCATGCCCCGGGTGCTTGAGACAATATATTACACCATAGCGGGATTCGCAGGACTGGTACTGACATTCCTTATCTTCATCTCGGTGCATGAGGCCACATCACCCAACTGGCTTTACCTGTGGCTTAATCCACTGTGCCTTGCAGGCGCCATACTCATATGGTTAAAAAAATGCAAGCAGGCGGTGGTTTGGTGGCAATTTATTAACTTTGCAGCAATTATAGCGTTATGTGTCATAGCGGCAGCGGGAGTGCAGTCACTGAATTCCGCATTCTGGCCGCTTATGGCGCTTGATCTGTTGCTGTCAGTCAACCGTCTTACTTACCGCAATTAACGCATAAACCCTTTACACCGCCCCCACGAAATGGACTCACGGCTCACATCGCCGCTTCAATGCACCACATTATGCCGCGCCATGGTAATAGCCATGGCCTTGACAGGGTGTCTCGGCGCCTCAGGGGCCACGCCACGCCCTTCGCTTGTGGTGGGAGTGGTAGTGGAGGGCCTCGATGCCGACTGCATAGAACTGCTGCGCGACTGCTTCGGGTCCGACGGATTCAACCGGCTCCGGGCGCAGGGTATAGAAATCACCGACATGATGTTCGGCCCGGAGATGGATGCCACGGCCGCCACCACAATGCTCATGACCGGAACATCACCGGCTGTGAATGGAGTGGGAGCCGCCCTGACTTATGACCCCGCTACAGGACGCACACAGCATATATTCCACTCGCCGAAAACATTAGGCAACTTCACCTCGTCGACCCTGAGCCCCGAAGCGTTGGGGGTCACCACCATAGCCGATGAAGTGGTTCTTGACAGCGACGGAACCGGCCGGGTGCATGTCATAGCGCCGGATTCGCCACAGGCCATAGCGCTCGCGGGCCATGCCGCCAACAGCTCGTTCTGGATCGACGGCAACACCGGGAAATGGGCTTCGTCCACACACTACAAGGAGGTGCCGTCGGCAGTAAGCAACCGCAACTACCGCAATCCGCTCACGGCAAGGCTTGACACCATGACATGGTCCCCCTCCCTGAGCCTTGACCGCTATCCCGATCTACCTCCACACAAGCGGAAATATCCGTTTCGCATAACATTCGACAAAAAAAGCTGTCCCGACCCCGTGGCAGCATTCATGGCATCACCTAAAGCCAACACGGAGGTCACCGACATAGCCCTTGAATACATATCCTCGGCCACCACAGGCAAACGTGGCGTCACCGACATGCTCAACATAGCCTACACCGTCGAGCCGTTCCCCTTCGGACGCGACGGCGACATGCGCCTTGCCTCGATGGACGCTTATGTGAAACTCGACGCCGAACTGGCCCGGCTCATGAAAGCCATAGACCGTTCGCCCGGCATGAACTCCACGCTGCTGTTCGTGGCAGGAGTTCCCGCACCTTCCGGACGTCGCCGCGACGATGATAAATGGACTATGCCCGGAGGCACATTCTCGCCCCGCAAGGCCATGAGCCTGCTCAACATGTACCTGATGGCCATACATGGCAACGGCGAATGGGTGAGCGGCTACCACAACCGCAGAGTGTACCTCAACCGTGAACTTGCCAAGCAAAGGCAAGTGGACATGAACGCACTGCGACGCGAAAGCGCCGAATTCCTGACACGGGTCAGCGGAATAAGCGGAGCTGTCACAGCCGACGAGATATATACATCGGCAAAAGGCGAGACGGCACCTTCGCTCCGCGACAACATAGTGCCGCGTGATCCTTTCGACATGATAATCACCGTGGCTCCGGGCTGGGAGATAGAAACATCTTCCGGCACCCAACGGCACATAACGGAGTCGACAGCCACAGGCGCCTATCCCCTGTTCATAATGGCCCCGGGACGCCAGCCACGGAAAATCGACATTCCGGTGGACGCACGCCGCGTGGCTCCCACCATAACACGCCTACTGCGCATCCGTTCACCCAACGGAGCCTCAATGCCGCCGCTGCGCATTGACTGACGCCATTGCCGTCTATGCGCCCCTCTCCTCCCCTTTTAAGAAAAATAACACCACCCAAATAACGAATATCAAGAGAAATGTCCTTCAACTCTTTCTTAAGCAAAATATTCGGCAACAAGTCGCAACGTGACCTGCGTGACATACAGCCGATACTTAACAGCATAAAGGCCAAATTTCCGGAAATGGAAAAACTCAGCAACGACGAGCTGCGCCAGACCATAACCGATGTGAGAGCCGACATTAAAAACGCGATAAAGGCCGACGAAGACGCCATAGCCTCCAACCGCACAGAGATAGAGAAACTTCCTTTCGACGAGCGTCAGCCCCTGTGGGACGACATAGACCGCCGCGAAAAGAACATACTCGACACCATAGAGGAAAAACTTAACGAGCACCTGCCCGTTGTGTTCGCTGCCATACGCGAGACAGCCGCCCGGTTCGCCGCCAATGAGACAATCGAAGTCACCGCCACCGAAATGGACCGCGACCTTGCAGCCGCCGGCCGCGACTTTGTGAGCATAGAGGGCGACAAGGCCATATACCGCAACCATTGGATGGCAGGAGGCAACGAGATAACATGGGATATGGTGCACTACGAAGTGCAGCTGATCGGCGGCATTGTGCTCCATCAGGGCAAGATCGCCGAAATGGCCACCGGCGAGGGCAAAACCCTCGTGGCAACCCTCCCTGTTTTCCTTCGCTCACTCTCAGGCCGCGGCGTGCATGTGGTCACTGTGAACGACTACCTGTCAAAACGTGACTCGGAATGGATGGGGCCGCTCTACATGTTCCACGGCTCAAGCGTTGACTGCATCGACAAACACCAGCCCAACACCCCCGCGCGCCGTGCCGCCTACAATTGCGACATAACCTTCGGTACCAATAACGAGTTCGGCTTCGACTACCTCCGCGACAATATGGCGATGGCGCCCACCGACATGGTTCAGCGCAAACACTATTACGCTATTGTGGATGAGGTCGACTCGGTGCTCATTGACGACGCCCGCACACCTCTTATCATATCCGGTCCGGTTCCCAAGGGTGACGACCAACTGTTTGACCAGTACAAGTCGAACGTGGAAAAAGTGGTACAGGCCCAGCGCCGGCTTGTGACCCAGATACTTTCCGAAGCCAAGACCAAACTTGCCTCTGACGATAAGGAGGTGCGCAAGGAAGGTGCCCTGCTTCTGTTCCGCGCCTACAAAGGCCTTCCCAAAAACGGAGCACTGATAAAATTCCTCAGTCAGGAGGGCATGAAAAACGTGCTTCTCGAAACCGAGGCATACTATCTTCAGGACAACTCGCGCGAAATGCCCAAAGCCACCGATCCGCTCTATTTCGTGATCGACGAGAAGAACCGCAGCGTGGAGCTCACCGACAAAGGTATCGACGAGCTCACCGGCAAAAGCGAGGATCCCCAGTTCTTTGTGCTTCCCGACATAGCGGCCCAGCTCTCCGAGGTGGAGACCGTGGCCGACGTTGCCGAACGCCAGCGCAGAAAGGATGACCTGATGCAGAACTACGCCATAAAGGCCGAACGCGTACACACCGTGACACAGCTTCTCAAAGCCTATACCCTCTTTGAGAAAGATGTGGAATATGTGATCGATGACAACAAGATAAAGATCGTGGACGAGCAGACAGGCCGTATAATGGAAGGACGCCGTTACAGCGACGGACTCCATCAGGCCATCGAAGCCAAGGAGGGCGTGAAAGTGGAAGCTGCCACGCAGACATTCGCCACAATCACATTGCAGAACTATTTCCGCATGTACCACAAACTGGCCGGTATGACGGGTACCGCCGAAACCGAAGCCGGAGAGTTGTGGGACATATACAAACTCGATGTGGTGACCATACCGACCAACCGTCCCGTGGCGCGCATCGACATGAACGACCGCGTATATAAGACCAAGAAAGAGAAATACGCCGCCGTTATCGACGAGATACAGCAGCTCGTGGACGCCGGACGCCCTGTGCTCGTGGGCACTACATCGGTGGAGATCTCCGAACTTCTCAGCCGTATGCTCACCCTGCGCAAGATACCCCACAACGTGCTCAATGCCAAACTGCACCAGAAAGAGGCCGAGATAGTGGCTCTCGCAGGCAAAGCCGGCACAGTGACCATAGCCACCAATATGGCGGGCCGAGGCACCGACATCAAGCTTCCCGCAGAAGTGAAAGAGGCCGGAGGCCTTGCTATCATAGGCACGGAGCGCCACGAAAGCCGCCGTGTGGACCGTCAGCTCCGCGGACGTTCCGGACGTCAGGGCGACCCGGGCTCGTCGGTATTCTATGTGTCGTTCGAGGATCAGCTCATGCGACTCTTCGCAACCGACCGCGTAATGAAGATGCTCGACACCCTCGGACTAAAGGAGGGCGAGATGATTGAGTCAAAAATGGTGACCCGCGCCATTGAGAACGCACAGAAACGTGTTGAGGAAAACAACTTCGGCATACGTAAGCGCCTTCTGGAATATGACGATGTGATGAACAAGCAGCGCACATACATCTACTCGCGCCGCCACCATGCCCTTCTCGGCGAACGTGTGGGCATCGACATAGCCAACATGATCTACGACTTCATCGAGAACATTGTGGAGAACTATTCGTCACCCTCTGACTATGCCGAACTCTCCATGGAGTTGTTCAAGGTGCTCACAATCGAAGCTCCGTTCACTGAAAAGGAATTTGCATCGCTATCACGCGAGGACAAGATAGAGACCATCCATGCTGCCGCCAACGAAGCGCTCCAGCGCAAGGGACAGCGCATTATCGATGTGGCGCTCCCCGTGATACGCGACTGCGTGGAGAATCGTGGCCTGTCGCAGAAAATCATCGTTCCCATAACCGACGGCAAACGCATCTTCAATCTCGCAGTGGATCTCATGGAGGCTTACAACACCGAGTGCCGCTCTATCGTCAAGGAATGGCATAAGGCAGTGTTGCTCGTAACCATCGACGAACTGTGGAAAGAACATCTCCGCGAACTCGACCAGCTGCGTCAGAGCGTGCAGAACGCTTCCTACGAACAGAAAGATCCTCTGGTGATATATAAAGTGGAGTCGTTCCACCTGTTTGAGCAGATGCTCAACCAGCTGAACGTAAAAGCCATCTCGGCCCTCATGCGCGGACAGATCTACCTGCCCGAACGCCGTGAGGAGGAAGCGCCCGCTCAACCTGAGGTAAAACAGGCCATGCCTGAGCGTCCCAAGGACTATTCCAACTACCGTGCCACCAAAGCATCGCTTCCAGGCGAGGAGGAGCAGCGCAAGGCCGCCTCGGCACCACAAGGTGAACAACAGCGTCCGCAACCTATCAAAGCGGCACCTAAAATCGGGCGCAATGATCCCTGCCCCTGCGGAAGCGGCAAGAAATTCAAGAACTGCCACGGCCGTAATATGTAAAGCTACCGGCTGAACCAATTCACAACCGCCTCGTGTCCGGTACCGGAC
>OGXX01000152.1_pt1 | contig 70603 bp, 67 predicted proteins | sample 1576301 | NCBI WGS metagenome assembly OGXX01 (sample SAMEA3541469, study PRJEB24748) | human gut metagenome | biome: human gut; feature: human-associated habitat; material: faeces | place: China | collected 2012
CCCAGTGGGCCGGTTCCTCCTGGTACTTCCTGCGGTATATGGACCCCCACAATGACGAGGCCCTGGCCTCCAAGGAGGCCCTGGACTATTGGGCCCCGGTGGACTGGTACAACGGCGGCATGGAGCACACCACGCTGCACCTGCTGTATTCCCGGTTCTGGTATAAGTTCCTCTATGACATCGGCGTGGTTCCCACCAAGGAGCCTTATGCCAAGCGCACCAGCCAGGGCATGATCCTGGGAGAGGGGGGCGTGAAGATGTCCAAGTCCCTGGGCAACGTGATCAATCCCACGGACGTCATCGAAGCCTATGGCGCGGACACCATGCGGACCTATATCATGTTCATCGGAGACTTTGAGAAGGCGGCCTCCTGGTCGGCCAACGCGGTGAAGGGCTGTAAGCGGTTCCTGGACCGGGTCTGGACTCTGGGAGAGAACGTGCAGGACGATGCCCAGGCCTATTCTCCGGCCAACGCTTCGGCCGTGCACAAGACCATCAAAAAAGTCACCTCCGACATTGACAACCTGAAGCCCAATACGGCCATCGCCGCCCTGATGACCCTCCTGAACCAGTTTGGAGACAAGGGCTGCAACCGGGCGGAGCTCCGGACCTTCCTTCAGCTCCTCAGCCCCTTCGCCCCTCACATCTGCGATGAGATTTGGGAAAACCACAGCTTCGAGGGGATTTGCTCCGTCTCCCCCTGGCCCTCCTATGACGAGGCCATGTGCCGGGATGCGGAAATTGACATGGCAGTCCAGGTCAACGGCAAGCTCCGCGGCGCCATTCACGTGGAGGCCGATTCCCCGGACGATGCAGTCATTGCCGCCGCCCAAGCCGATGAGAAGGTGGCCCGCTTCCTGGAAAAGCAGGGCGGACGGATTGTGAAGACCATTGTGGTGAAGAATAAGCTGGTGAATCTGATTGTCAAATAAGCTGTAGCGGACAGCGGAATGTAGTTATGCCGTAGAGGAGTAATACTTTTTACTTCTCTACGGCAATTTTTAGATCTGTTTATCTGTTATAGAGGTTTATCATCATTACTTGGAACATATTTCGTCACATCCTCCACCCGGCATTGCAAAATGCGGCATAGATCATTGACGGTGGTGGTATTCAGAGGCTTATTTTTCCGTAGTTTGTCAATGGTGGAGCTGGAAATCCGGTGGTGCTTAATTAGCGTATAGGTAGATTCTTCCGATGCATGCAGGGTTTTCCAAAAGGGACAGTAGACAATCATTTGCAAGACCTCCAAGGTGGTGTTGCACGATCTTAAATTGTGGATTTTATCTCGACTATGGTCGCTGAATAGACTATAATATTGTGTGACAAAAGCCCACCGGGCTTTGTACAAAAAAGCTGTGTGGAAGGATGGGAAACCATGAGAAAAAAGAATGGCAATTTTGGAATGCAACCTTGCTGGCTGCCGAAGCACATCCTAAGTGTGCTGCTTTGCTGTGCTGTATTGCTGGGGATGTTGCCAGTGATTGCGCTTCCAACCAATGCGGCATCGGCTTATCATGCCGCAAGCGCCCTTGCATATGCACAGGAGCACTGGAACGATGGAGTTGGACTTTGTGCAGAGTTTGTATCTCGCTGTATCAATGCTGGTGGGTGCAGCGCCTTCAGCGTGAGTGCTAGTATGCTACTGGGGCAACTACGAAATTCTGGTATGGGAACGGAATATCAGCTTGCGTTGAACTCTGATATGTCCATAACTGCGGCAAATTATGCAGGGAAGCTCGCTGCTGGAGATCCGGTGTTTTATTACTGCCCGGGTTGCACAGATGGCAGGCCGTATGTTCACACGGTGCTTTGCAATGGGATGGATGGCAACGGATATATGAAAGCATATTCTCACAACAATGCAAACAACGGGCAGCAGAAGTACCACTATAGTAGAAATTGTCCATATTGTGGAACAAAAAATGCCTACGCCATTGCGTACCACTTTGAAGGTGGTTCTACTGACCCTTCTACACTTGCATTCCAGGGAATCAACTGGCCCACTGCAGTTGCGTGCGGAGATCCTTATAGCATTTATGGGACGGTGTCTTCAAATTATCCCATCCATTATGTTGGCGTCTACATCTACGACTTGGATGGGAATGAGGTACAGTCCAAAGTGGTTAAGCCAAATGCTGGCTCGTACGATATTCACCAGATTGATAACGACATTAAGTTTGGATCGCTTCCGTCCGGAACATACATATTTCAGGTGGAGGCCACAGATGATTCGGACCGTTTTATATGGTCAAACTGTGAGTTTGTGATATACAACGACCTGGGAGACGACCTTTACGGTGTGCTGATTAACACAGCTTGTTGGAAACCGATCGCTCCAAATTCTGACGGAAATGTGGAATTACAGACAGAGACCGGCAGCCAAAATCAATATTGGCGCCTTTCCCGAAACGGCGACGGGAGCTATACCATTACTTCTGCTGCGAATGGGAAGGTTTTGGACGCAGATGCATCAGGAGGTTCTGATGGAACGAATGTTCAAGTATGGGAAAAACACGGAGGAGCCAACCAGAAATGGTGGTTTTTTTCCACTCCAAGCGGGTACGTGATCCGACCTGCTTACTCCAGCCGTGTACTGGACTTAACGAGCAATTGCAGTGAGGATGGGACAAATATTCAACTGTGGGCACAGAATCATACTGATGCACAAAAGTGGTCGTTTTACACGAATTTGGCAAGCTTTACGGTGACATATGATGCAAACGGGGGGACAGGTGAACCCAGCGCCCAGGTGAAAAAGCAGGGAACGGACTTAACGCTGCGTTCTGATGTCCCTACAAGAAACGGGTATGTATTTATATCATGGAACACCAAAGCAGATGGTACAGGGACCTCATACGCACCGGGAGGAACTTACATCCGGAATGCGGATGTTACGCTATATGCACAGTGGCAGGAACCATGTGCGAACGGTCATGCATTTGGAAACTGGTTGCAGACCAAGTCCCCGACTTGCACAGAACAGGGGGAAGAAACCAGAACCTGCACCGATTGCGGGAAAGAAGAGACCCGGGCAATCGAGGCGCTGGGTCATGACTACAAAAGCATCGTAACGGCTCCCAGCTGCACAGATCAGGGATATACAACGCATACCTGTACGCGCTGTGGAAATAGCTACATCGATGCTTATGTGGAAGCTCTGGGACATGACTGGAAACTTACGGAGACTCGGGAGCCTACAGAAACAGAAGGTGGCTACCGGCTCTACACTTGTGAACGGTGTAACCAGACCAGACGAGAGACGATTCCTGCCCTCGGCCCTCAGCCCACAGACCCGGAGCCTCAGAAGAATCCATTTGTGGATGTGGAAGAGGGGCGGTTCTATTATGAACCGGTGCTTTGGGCTGTGGAGAAAGGAATCACATCTGGGGTAGATGCTACACATTTCATGCCGGATGCCAACTGCACACGGGGACAGGTTGTGACTTTCCTCTGGCGGTCTCAGGGCTGCCCGGAGCCCACTGGTACAGAAACCCCCTTTGTAGATGTGTCCTCCAATCGGTTCTATTACAAGGCGGTTCTCTGGGCTTTTGAAAACGGGATTACAGCGGGAATGGACGCCACCCATTTTGCGCCTGAGCGTGACGTAACAAGAGGCCAGTTTGTTACCTTTTTGTGGCGCTCTGTAGGGAAACCTGCTGTGTCTGGGTTTAACCCATTTGTAGACGTGTCTTCTAACCATTTCTACTATACTGCTGTTTTATGGGCCGCCCAGAGAGGCATTACCACTGGGATGGATACCACCCATTTTGCCCCTGAAACCAACTGCTCGCGCGGGCATGTTGTGACATTTCTGTATCGGAACGAGATATAAGTCAAGGTTTATATTGAGATGAGTGAGAAGATGCTGCCAGATGTGTTGCTATATTCTGCCAGTTACGTGAAATAAGCTTGTCAACGGCGGAAATGTGTGCTATGATAAGAATGGTTTTCGAAACCCGAAAAAGCAGGGGAGGCGGATGCTGCCCCTGTTTTTTCGGGTGAAGATCAGGAAAGGAGCCATACAAATGTTGAAAAAAATCATTTCTGCCATGCTGGCGTTGACGCTGGCGCTGTCCCTGGCTGGTGTGGTCTGTGCTTCCGGCGGGCCGGAGCAAGGGATTGAGCGGGTTCAGGTCTTGGAGGAGGCTGTTCCGGCGGGGACTGTGCCCATGGCGCAGGCGTCTGGTAACTATTTCATTCCCTACGACTGGACCTATGGCCAGAGCGTGGTAGTGGGTCAGTCCATGTTTCTGCGGGTAGCGGTCAACGATGTGGGCCTCACCGGTGGCTACCAGGTGGTGGTCATCTACCAGGGGACATATGAATCCATTGACGAGGAGGATGAGCCGGTGAGCAGCGGCGTGTTTGCCTGCAAGGGTACATCGGCTGTGACGGACTTTGAGTGGAAGACCACAGGCTTGAAGCCCGGGGATTACACCGCTCTGTTCCTCCTGGTGAATCAGAATGAAAAAAATGAAGAACCAGTGGTATTCAAGACCTATGCCGACCTGTATCTCAGCGACCGGGAGATTCCCTTGGAGGGAATTGACCTTTACGTCCATGAATTGGAGACCGAGGGCAGCCCGGAGAGAATCGCCACAGGCTTGGGCGCCCAGTTCTCCGTTGGCGTGCGGTACCGGCCCTACCACACCACGGCGGACCGGAGCTACACCGTGACCAGCCTGAACAATAGCTTCCAGGGGGACTTTTCCCAGGGCTTTGCCCCGGGAACCTGGGGGTTCCAGTCTCCCGGCGCTTCAGCGGACACGATCCTCACAGCCGCCTGCGGCAACCAGACAGACACTCTCACGGTCTATGCCCGAACCTTTGAAACGGGCGTGGTCCTTGTGACGGATCATAAAGTAGACCCCGACCGGCTGGAGGTCCTGCAGGCGCCCACGGCGACCAAGGACGGCTGGGGCACGGGCAAGTGCCTGTACTGCGGCGAGACGGTAGAGACCACCATTTCCCGGATTTTCACGGACACCAGCAGCCAGACCTATTATTCCGACGCCGTGGACGATTGCTACGCCCGTGGCGTCATCAAGGGAATCACAGAGCATCAATTTGGCCCCAATCAAAACCTGACCCGGGGCATGCTGGTGACCATGCTGTACCGTTACGCCGGTAGCCCGGAGATGACGGGTGAAACCAGCTTCTCGGACGTCCGGGAGGGACGCTATTTCTACCAGGCGGTGGTCTGGGCGGAGGAGAATCAGATTGCAAACGGTTACCCGGACGGCACCTTCCAGCCGAACCAGAATATCACCCGGGAGCAGATGGTCACCATGCTGTTCCGCTACGTCCAGAGCCAGGATGGGGATAACGGACTCCGGGATGATCTGGCGGCCTTTGAGGACCGGGACAAGGTCAGCAATTTTGCCAAGGCGCCCATGGAGTGGGCGGTGGCCAACCGGGTGGTCAACGGAATGACCGCCACCACCTTGGCCCCGAAGGGCCAGGCCACCCGGGCCCAGACGGCGACGGTTTTGTACCGGACCCTTGCAAACCTGTGAGTTCCTCAAATGGCAGAAGCAAAAACTGTAAATTTTCCTTGACATTTTGAGATTTTTTGAGTATAATGCTAAAAGCCATGGAAATGGCCCTGAAAGCATCCTGGATTGAGCCGGATGTGTTGGAGGGAGGGAAATCAATGTCTGAAATTCGCGTAAAAGAGAACGAATCTCTGGAGAGTGCTCTGAGAAGATTTAAGCGTAGCTGCGCCAAAGAGGGCGTCATTGCTGAAGTCAAGAAGAGAGAGCATTACGTGAGCCCCAGCCTGAAGCGGAAGCAGAAGTCTGAGGCAGCTCGGAAGAACAAGAGAAAGTTCTATTAATCCCTTCCTGCTGGAATTGTGCAAGAAAAAAGCGGTATGTAGGTGTTTGCCTGCGTGCCGCTTTTTTTCGTATACCACTGATACCTGGGTAATATTTTATTCTGTTCTATGGCTTACTCTGTGGATTTAAACACCTGACTTGAAAAAACTGAGCAAATACGTAGAATTTTTTTGAATCAGGGTGTAATATAGAGCAAGAAATCGTGTCTCGTAAAGTAAGGGGGGAAGAGCATGGAGGACGTGGAAATCATCAATCTGCTATGGCAGCGTGAGGAGATGGGCTTGCTGGAGCTGGAACGAAAATATCGCGCCTACTGTAACGCCATTGCAATGAACATTCTGCAAAGTGCAGAGGATGCAGAAGAGTGCGTCTCTGACACATGGATGAAAATATGGAATTCCATACCGCCAAACCGCCCGGAATCATTGAAGTTATATGCAGCGCGAATTATGAGAAATCTTGCATTCAACCGTTATCGTGACGCACGGGCGGAAAGACGGGGCGGCGGGCAACCTTGCGCGCCGCTGAAAGAGCTGTCGGAATGTATTTCGGAACAGTCTGTGGATGAAGCGCTGAACCGGTGGGAGCTGAACCGAATTATCCAGACCTTCCTTGCGGGTTTACATACACAAAAACGAAACATCTTTATACGGCGCTACTATTATGCGGATGACATTTCGGAGATTGCGAGCCGGTATGGACTGACGGAAAATCACACCTGTGTTGTGCTGTGCAGAGTCAGAAAGCAGTTAAAAAAGGTGCTGGAAGAGGAGGGCTACGGTGCATGAGACGGAACGAACTTCTGTTTGATGCAATTGGAAGCATTGAGGATTCTCTGCTTGCAAGAACGGAAGAAAAGGAACGTAAAACAACACGGCCGCTTTGCGCCAGTGTGGTCAGTTTGTGCCTGCTATTTATGATGGGAGTGCTTTTTGCACATCGATGGTCACATCGTGTTGTGGCAAGCCATGAGGAGCCGTTTGAACAGGACGGCTCCGGAAAAGGGAGGTGAACGACCGAAAAAATGCGGATCATATGATGGTAGGGAGGTGAATCCGGACGGCATAAAAAATTTAGGTCTTTCCCCAATTGCCTTTGCCAGTGTGGACCAGGAAGTGAAAAACAGCGGCAAGGTAGTAAGATTCCCATTCTATGAAAACACTTTGACAATAAGGAGAATTATATGAAAAAAGCGTGTGCAGTGGTGCTATCAATTTTGTTGATGTTGTGTTTGACCAACGTAGCTTTTGCAAGTGGGCTTGAGACATCCTGTGTGGATATGGCGCTGGCTGAAGCGGCCCAAATTGCGTACCTGGACCTGGAGGATGCTTCAGCTGAAATGAGGGAAGAAATTCTGGCTGCGCGGGAGGAAATCATTTTCAGCACAGACTGGGTTGCAGATGGGTATACAGCGTACGTGGAGGATCAGGACGGAAATATCATCCGGACCCTGCCTGCATTTTCGGAGGTATTCCCAGATTGGGATTTGCCGGTTTCTGAAACAACGTATCAGGCAGATATTGAAATGGATTTCAATGCTCTCCAGGATATGGACGCCATAGCTGCAAGCTCAGGTTGGGAGTCCGTAGGCTTCCATGCCTATTACCTGGAGGCGCCCGGTAGTACGAACACGGAGCCCTTCACGGAAATGTTTGTTGACCCAGAGAGAATTGGGAACGAGCTTAAAACCTATGCAACCTCGCTTTCATACAGCACAAGCTGTAATATTGGCTATACCGATATGGCGGATGGCACTTCCATTGCCCATGCCACTCGGCTGGCGTGTGGGGAAGCCTGCACGGTGTCCGGCGTGAGAATGAAGATCATTGGCATCCGTGCAAGTACGTACAGTACTCCCGGGTGGGCAGGGCTCCAGATAGATAGCCGCGGGAAAATAATACATGTGTGATATCAAGGTATCGAATATCAGGATCATTTAGACTCTATGGAATAAAAAGCACATCCGGGGATTGAGCAAACGCTCAATCCCCGGATGCCGTTGAGATGACTGGCTATCCAATTTCTGCCTCCTGGGCGGCTTTGCCACCAGCAAAACCGGCGATCAAGGCTTGCAGGTCGATTCCTGTGGACTCCCTCATGCCGTCGGCCACCTGATTGGCGCTGGCAATGATGTCCCGAACCAGCTTGGTGGAGTTGCCGTCGCCGTACATGACGATCTTTTCCGTCTGGGAGAGGGGAGCGGCGGCGTTTTTGACCACTTCCGGCAAGGCTGCCAGGTACATTTCCAGAATGGAGGCTTCACCCATTCGCTTTTGGGCTTCTGCCTTCTTTTCAATGGCCTCTGCCTCGGCCAAACCCTTGGCCCGGATGCCCTCTGCCTCCTGCTCCATGGAAAAGCGCAGGGCCTCCGCCTCCGCCTTCCGGGCTTCCGCCTGCTGCAGGGCTTCGTATTTCTGGGCTTCTGCTTCCCGCTGGCGGCGAATGAGCTGGGCCTCCGCTTCCTTCTCCGCCTTGTACTTCATGGCGTCGGCCTGCTTGCGGATTTCTGCGTCCAGCTTGCGCTCCCGCAGGGCGATTTCCTTTTCTGCCAGCTCCGCCTCCTTTTCCCTCCGGGCAATGTCGGCGTTGGCCTTGGTAATTTCAATGGTCTTCCGCTGACTCTCCTGCTGGATGGAGTAGGCGGCATCGGCCTCCGCCTTCTTGGTGTCGGCCATGACCCGCATCTGAGCCTGCTGGACTGACAGCGCGGCATTCTGCTCGGCAATCTTCTTTTCCGCCTCTACTTTGATGGCGTTGGACTCCTCCTGCGCCTGGGCGGTGGCGATGGCGATGTCTCGCTGGGCAATGGCCTTGGCAATTTGCGCATTTTTGCGGATTTGCTCCACGTTGTCAATGCCCATGTTTTCAATGGTACCGGCGCTGTCCCGGAAGCTTTGGATGTTGAAGTTCACGACTTCAATGCCCAGCTTTTCCATGTCAGGCACCACGTTTTCCGTGATCTTCTTGGCCACGCCCTGGCGGTCCTGCACCATTTCCTTCAGGCCTACGGAGCCCACGATTTCACGCATGTTTCCTTCCAGAACCTGGGTCACCAGGGAGATGAGTTCGCTCTGCTCCATGTTGAGCAGAGTTTCCGCCGCGCGAAGGAGCAAGGCTTCGTCAGAAGAGACCTTGACGTTGGCCACGCCGTCCACGCTGACGTTGATAAATTCATTGGTAGGCACGGCCTCGGAGGTCTTGACGTCCACCTGCATCACCCGCAGGGAGATCCGGTCCACCCGCTCGAAGAAGGGGATCCGCCAACCGGCCTTGCCAATGAGAATACGGCGTTTGCGGAAACCGGAAATGATGTAGGCGGTATCCGGGGGCGCTTTGAGATAACCGCAGACCAGCAGCACGATGCCCAGAAGCAGCACAACGCCAGCTACGATGTAACCGATATAATCCATGTTCATACCTCCTGATTTTGTTGATGTGGTATTCGGGTGCCCGCGGGGACAAAAGGAAGAAAAAAGACCTTTATCACAGAGCGCGCCTGCAATAAAAGTCTGGTTGAAATCTTTTGGCTTTTGAAGATCCGCACCAACCGGGCTGGAAAGCCGGAAATGACGGCGATGCGACACCGCACACCCTGCGGTGCAACTACTCCCTTTTGTTGAAAACACTATAACACGACTCTGCACAAAAGTCAACTATTTTCGACATGATTTGTGGAGAATTGTTATGCTGCACAAAAGCCGGGCTCCATTTTGTAAAAAATACACAAGATGTTTTTGGGCGCCTCGCTTCGCCCGGCATCTCCCCTCCGGGAAAGGCCGGGCGCTGCTGCGCCGGCGCTTTTTTGTTCTGGGGGCAAGCCTTGACAAAGCGGCGCTGGGTATATTACAATCATATGCATGCGAAACAGGGAGGAACTACGCCTTTGGACGGTTATGGTAATATGTTCCTGTGTGGGACATTGGGCAAGCCCTGGGCATAGGATGCTCCGGGGGTGTAGCCTGATGTGGCAAGTCATTTCGATCTTTTTACAAGCGGCCGGTGTGCTGCTCCTTTTGTGGACCTTGGTGGGCTGGCTGGTGTTGGGACGGGATCGGGGCGGCATGGCGGTCTTTACCTGCCTGCCGGGGCAGCTTGGGTCTGTGGAGCCGTTTTTGCGGTGCTGCATGTGGCTCCGGGGGACCGGCATGTTGCGGATGCCGGTGCTGCTGGTGGACTGCGGTCTGAATCCGGAGGAACGGGCGCGGATGGACCGCCTGATTCGGGACCGGGTGGGCGTGAGCTGCTGCCTGGAGGCGGAGCTTCCGGAGCGGCTGAAAATGGAGGCAGAGAAATTTGGAGGATTTGGAACTGCTGCAGGGGACTGTGGCGGCGGTGGTGTACCAAAATGCTGAAAACGGATATGCCGTCCTGCGGCTGAGCTGCGGCGGCCAGGCGGTGAGCGTGGTGGGAACCATTCCCTTGCCGGTGCCGGGGGAGCGGCTGGTCATCACCGGGCGGTGGGCCAACAACGCCAATTACGGCAAGCAGTTTGAGGCGGAGTTTTTGGAGCGGCTTATGCCGGAGACAACGCCGGAAATTTTGAGCTATCTCTCCTCCCGCACGGTGAAGGGAATCGGCCCGAAGCTGGCTGCCCGGATTGTGGAGCGCTTCGGGGCGGAGACCCTGGCGGTGATGGAGCGGGAACCTCAGCGACTGGCGGAGGTCTCCGGCATTACGCCCCCGAAGGCCCGGGAAATTGGCAGGGTTTTCCGCCAGCAGACGGGAATGCGCAGGCTCATTGAGTTTCTGAGTTTGCACCATCTTCCGGCAGAGCTGGCGGTGCGGCTGTACCGCCTGTGGGGGGAGGAGGCCATGGATATCCTCTCCTCCGACCCCTACAGTCTGACGGAGCCCGGTTTGGATGCGGATTTTGGTCTGGTGGACCGGTTCGCCATTTCTCTGGGGATCGCAGCAGACGACCCCAGACGGGTGGAAGCCGGGCTGGTGTTTGAGCTGAGCTACAACCAGACGGCGGGCCATGTCTTTCTGCCGTGTGAGAAGCTGATCCAGGCCACGGCGACCCTCCTGTCTGTGGACGCCGGTACGGTCCAGGAGGGGCTCCGGCGGCTGGTGGAGGGGGAGCACGTGGCTCAGGACCATCTGGCGGGGATTGAGATTGCGTATTTGCCGGATTTGTATGAGGCGGAAACATATGTGGCCCGGCGGATCGGGTCCATGGCGGCAGACCGTCTGCCGGAGCCTCCCAATTTGGAGCTTCTCGTGAGCCAGGTCCAGAAAGCCGGGGCCGTGGCCTACTCTCCCCAGCAGGCTGAGGCGGTCCGGGCAGCTGCCGTGAGCCGGCTGTTGATTGTAACCGGTGGTCCCGGTACGGGAAAAACCACCATTTTGCGGGGAATCCTGGACCTTTTCAGCCGGATGGAGCTGAGGGCGCTTCTGGCAGCCCCCACAGGCCGGGCGGCCAAGCGGCTCCAAGAGGTGACCGGGCAGGAGGCCTCTACCATTCACCGTCTGCTGGAATCTCAGCTGGACCCGGCTACGGGGCAGCTGATTTTTACCAGAGATGAGGACAACCCCCTGAAGGCGCATGCGGTCATTGTGGACGAAACGTCCATGGTGGATCTTCCCCTCTTGGCCAGCCTGCTCCGGGCCCTCCCGACGGGGTGCAGGCTGATTCTGGTGGGAGATCCGGACCAGCTGCCGCCGGTGGGGCCGGGCTGCCCGCTGTCTGATATCCTCCGCAGCGGCGTGGTGCCGGCGGTGCGGCTCACGGAAATTTTTCGCCAGGCCCAGGAGAGCCTCATTGTGATGAATGCCCACCGGGTGAACAGCGGCGTCATGCCGGACCTAAAGACCGTCACCAGCGATTTCTTTTTCCTCCGGCGGCGTACGGAGGAGGCAGTGGCGTCTACCATTGGCGATCTGTGCCGGACCCGCCTGCCGGACCGGATGGGCATTCCTCCAGAGGAAATTCAGGTCCTCTCTCCCACGCGGAAGGGACCCACGGGGACTGCCAGCCTGAACCTGCTGCTTCAGGCCCAGCTCAATCCCCCTGCGCCGGATAAAAAGGAGAAAAAATGGGGAGATTTTTCCTTCCGGGAGGGAGACCGGGTGATGCAAATCCGGAACAACTATGATATACTATGGAAGAAGACCGATGGAACCCAGGTGGGAACTGGGATTTTCAACGGAGATATTGGCGTCATTACAGAAATTGACCTGAATGCTGAGCTCCTTACCGTGGTCTTTGACGACCGGCAGGCGGAGTATGACTTCGACATGTTGCGGGAGCTGGAGCTGGCATACGCTATGACAGTGCACAAGAGTCAGGGCAGCGAGTACCAGGCGGTGGTTTTGGCGGCCTGGTCCTGTGCGCCCAACCTACGGACCCGCAGGGTCCTCTATACGGCCATAACCCGGGCGAGAAAGCTCCTTGTGGTGGTGGGCAGGGAGGACATCCTCCAGACCATGACGGAAAACCAGCGCCAGAGCCGCCGGTACAGCGGCCTGAAGCTGCGACTGCAGGAGAAGGAGCAATGAGGGCGCTGTACCGTCTCCTGGATCTGCTCTTTCCCCCAAAGTGCGTCCTGTGCGGCAGGCTGCTGGACCGGGAGGAGACGGATCTGTGCGGCGCCTGCCGCCGGGAGGGACCGGTGTTTTCCGGAGGAGGAATGTCCATTCCCTTTGTGACCGCCTGGATGGCTGTCTACCGCTATGAAGGTCTTGCCCGGGACTCGCTCCTGCGTTTTAAGTTTGGGGGCCGCCAGAGCTATGCAGCGGCCTATGGGAGGCTCCTGGCGGCCAGGATCCAGGGGGAGCTGAGGGCGGAATTTGACCTCCTGACCTATGTGCCCGTGAGTCCCCGCCGCCGCTGGTCCCGGGGCTACGATCAGGTCCGGCTTCTGGCGGAGGCTGTGGGCCGGGAGCTGGGGCAGAAGCCGGTCCGGGCCCTGAAAAAGATCCGCCACAACCCGGCCCAGTCCTCCCTCCGGGAGCGGGAGCAGCGGCGGGCCAATGTGCTGGGGGCGTACCGGGCCGTTTGTCCCGAAGCCCTGGCCGGTCAGCGGATTTTGCTGTTGGACGACATCATCACCACCGGCGCCACCGTTTCGGAGTGCGCCAGGGTGTTGCAGACCGCCGGCGCTGCTCAGGTGCTGTGCGCGGCGGTGGCGGCCCGTGGGGACGGGCCAAAGTAACTTGACGATATGTAGGTGATACGCCATGAAAATACTTTCCAGAGATTTGGGCGTGGATTTGGGGACGGCCAACATCCTGGTTTACGCCGACGGCAAGGGGGTTGTCCTGCGCGAGCCCTCTGTGGTGGCGGTGGACAAGAACACCGGCAAAATTTTGCAGGTTGGCGCGGCGGCCCGGAACATGCTGGGCCGGACTCCAGGCAATGTGGTAGCGATGCGGCCTCTGCTGGGGGGCGTGATTTCCGACTATGAGATGACCCAGAGGATGCTGGCGCAGTTTTTCCGGAAGGCGTCCCGCCATGGACTGTTCAAGCCCCGTGTCATTGTCAGTGTGCCCAGCAGCATCACGGAGGTGGAGGAGCGGGCGGTGATTGGCGCCGCCATGGAGGCCGGCGCACGCCGGGTCTACCTGATCGAAGAACCCCTGGCCGCCGCGTTGGGAGCCAACCTGGACATTGCCGGTCCCGGCGGCCATATGGTGGTGGACATTGGCGGCGGCACCACGGACGTGGCGGTGCTGTCTATGAACGCAGTGGCTGTGTCCTCCTCCACCAAGGTGGCAGGGGACGCCATGGATGAGGCCATTATGCGCTATGTCCGCCGCAAGCACGGGGTGGTTTTGGGAGAAAATACGGCCGAAGAGGTCAAAATCACCATTGGTTGCGTCTATCCCCGGCCGGAAAATGCCAGTATGCTGGTCAAGGGCAGGGACTTGCGCACCGGCCTTCCCAAGGAGACCACCCTCCAGGCAGAGGAGATTCTGGAGGCTCTGAAGCGGCCTGCCCGGCAGATTGTGGACGAGATTTTCACCGTGCTGGAGCGAACGCCGCCGGAATTGGTGGCGGATTTGGCCCAGAACGGCATTGTGCTCACGGGAGGCGGCAGCCTCATCTGGGGCATGGAGCAGCTGATCCGGGAGCGGACGGAGCTTCCCTGCATCCTGGCCGACGATGCGGACTCTTGCGTGGCCTATGGCTGCGGCAAGAGCCTGGCCTGGATCAACCACATGCAGGAGGGCACCATCAATCTGGCCCGGCGGCGGCTGATGCAGGCTTGAGACCCCATTGGGAAGTTGGAAAATACCTTTGCGGAATGATGCCCCGGATGGGGAGAGGAACGGTTATGAGAGTCATACATTTGATATCCGGCGGTGATGTAGGCGGCGCGAAAACCCATGTGTTGTCCCTGCTGCAGGGCCTGAATCAGGCCCATCGAGTGCTGCTGGTCTGCTTTATGGAGGGGCCCTTTGCCCAGGAGGCCCGGGAAATGGGCATTCCCACCCAAGTGCTGCCCGGTTGGAACATTCCCCGGATCATTTGCCGCCTGGAGGAGCTGATCCGGACGGAGCACTTCCAGATCATCCATTGCCACGGCTCCCGGGCCAATCTCATGGGGTATCTGCTGAAAAAGCGGGTCCAGGCGCCGGTGGTCACCACGATCCACAGTGATCCCAAGCTGGATTACCTGGGCCGCCCCTTGAGCAATCTGACTTATGGCGCTGCCAATCGGGCGGCGCTGCGGCACCTGGATGATTGGATTTGCGTCTCCAGGCAGCTGCGGGATATGATGGTGGAGGCCGGGGTGGACCCCAGGGCTGCGTTTGTCATCAACAACGGCGTGGATTTTTCTCACATCCACGCCCCTGTGGGGAGAGGGGATTTCTGGAAGGCCCATGGGCTGCAGGTGGAGCCGGACTCTGTGGTGTTTGGCATCGCGGCCCGGATTTCACCGGTGAAGGACATTGGCTCCCTGATCCGGGCCTTTGCCGCTGCCGTTTCCCAGGAGCCAGGCATTCGCCTGGCCATTGCAGGCGACGGCGAGCAGCGCAAGGAGCTGGAGCAGCTGGCTGCCAAGCTCTGCCCGGCAGGGACGGTGGCCTTTTTGGGTTGGCTCACGGATACGGACAGCTTCTACAACGCCTTGGATGTGAATATGCTGACCTCCCTGTCCGAGGGCCTACCCTACGCCATTCCCGAGGGCGCGCGGATGCACTGTGCCACCATCTCCACCCACGTGGGGGCGGTTTCCCGCATTGTGATAGACGGGGAGACAGGCTTCCTGGTGCAGCCCGGGGATGTGGAGGCCCTGACGGAGCGGATGCTCCGCCTCACCCGGGACGGGGCCCTGCGGCAGCGTCTGGGTCAGGCAATTTTTGAGAAGGTCAAACGGGAGTTTTCCATCGATGCAACGGTCCGGACCCAGGTGGAGATCTATGAGACCATTCTGCGCCGCCTGAGCCACAGGAGGGGCCAGAAGGAGGGCGTCCTCATCTGCGGAGCCTATGGAAACGGCAATGTGGGTGATGAGACCATTCTGAAAGCCATTTTACAGCAACTGCGGGACCGCGATCCGGATCTTCCGGTGTGCGTGATGTCCAAGACCCCCCGGCGGACGGCTCTGCAGGCGAAGGCGTCCAGCATCTATACCTTCAACCATTTTCAGGTGCGCCGCCGGATGAGGGAGGCGAAGCTGTTCATCAGCGGAGGCGGCAGCCTGATTCAGGATGCCACCAGCACCAGATCCCTGTGGTTCTACCTCTACTGCATCTGGACGGCTCACCGGAAGGGCTGCCGGGTGATGATGTACGGCTGCGGCATTGGGCCGGTGAAGAGAAAGCTGAACCGGTGGATGGCGGCGAAGGTGCTGAACGCCTGTGTGGATCTCATTGCATTGCGGGACCCGGATTCTGCCCTGGAGCTGGAAAAGCTGGGGGTAACCCGCCCGGAGTGCCATGTGACGGCGGACCCAGCCCTGCTGCAGACGGTGCCTGAGGGAGCAGAGCAGAATTATGTCCGTTACCGCGAAGCTGCAGGTCTGAAGGAGGGGGGAGCATACTGCCTGTTCGCCCTGCGCCCCTGGGGGACGGCGAAGCGCCGCCTGGCGGCCTTTGCCGCTGCCGCAGAGTACGGCTGGAAGGCCTACGGGATGACGCCGGTGTTTTTCCTCCTGGAGCCGGATAAGGACCGGGAGATTACCCAGGCGGTGGCGGAGCTGGTCCGTTGCCCCAAGCTGCTTTTGCCGCCGGTGGGGGACGGAGAGGTCATCTGTGCCTTGATGCGGGACATGCGCATGGTAGTTTCCATGCGGCTCCACGCCTTGATTTTTGCCTCCGGGCAGGGGACTCCCGTGGTGGGGATCTCCTATGACCCCAAGGTCAGCGGCTTTATGGACTATTTGGGACAGGAGCACTACATCAGCGTGGAGGAGGTGACAGACGGCGCTTTGTGTGACCTGATGGACGGTGCAGCTGCCAGCGAATCGGTGGAGGCGGCGACTGTGGCCCGCCTGCGGGAGCTGGCCGGACAGAACGGCAGCTACGCCTGGCGCTTCCTGCAGGAAGAGGCGGGAAGCGAAAGGGACAAATAAAGCAGGGGCCTGCTGCGAGTGGAAGAGTCCAGACTGCCCCCCTGCAGGAGGTTTCAAAATCCTGCAGGGGCGAGTCCAGACTCGCCCACATTTGCAGCAGGCCCCGTTTATCAGGTGGTGGGGCAGGTTTTATAGCCGCATTCGGTGGAGCAGCCGGCGCTGCAGGAGGCGTCCTGGGAGCTGGAGCCGTCGCAGCCCCGGGGGTAGAACTGCTGCACCGGGAAGGCGATGCGGGAGAACATCTCGCAGGGGTCCTCTGCACAGCCCAGGTTGTCGCAGCACTCCTTGGTGGGGATGGAGTAGTCAAAGGTGGGGACCAGCAGCTGCACATCCCGCTCCAGGCGGATGATGGAGAACTGACCCAGGGTCACGTACAGCCGGCGGCTCTCTCCGGAGAGGACCAACTCGTCATCAAAGAGATTCCGGATGCCGGTGGGAAGCTGATTGAGACAAGGCTCGCCGCCGGGGCAGTCGCAGACCTCCCGAATGCGGGCGGAGAGAATCATGGGGTCCAGCACCTCCACCACGGCGGTGGGATGGTTGAAGGAGCGGCGGGTCCGTCCGTCCAGGTCCCCCAGGACGGTGTCGCTGGTGAAAATCTTGGCGCAGCTGTCCTCCCCACAGAGGACGGCGCGCTTGGAGAAGACCGCCAGACCGCAGAGGGTGGCGGGTTTGGTGCCGCCTACGATGGCGTCGGCCAGAATCCGGTAGTAGAATGTGATGTCGATGCAGTAGTGGTTGCGGTTGAATGCCACAGGCTCCACGTCGATGTAAGCGTATACCAGCTCCGCGCAGCGGGCCTTAGCCCCGGCGGAGGCGTCCAGAAGCGCCTGGGACTCCCGGGTCAGGTAAACCCGCAGATCCTCAATGCAGTCCTTGTCTCTGCAGCTGTCCGTCACTTTTCTGGTATGAATGCTGACGGCCTCCCGCAGGTCCTCGGGCCGGCAAGTCGATTGCTCAGACATACGAAAACCTCCTGTTCTGTCATGGCCGGGGAACTCCCGGCAAAAGCAAGGTCTTGCTTTCAAATCATTTTATGCTGCCGCAGCCCGGCTGTGCAGGCGGGAAGAGAAAATTCGATTTACAAATGGGCGAAAACATGGTAATATCTGTACCATAGGTAAAAGAGAAAGAGCAGGTGTGCTTTTTGAAGATTGATGTGATGGGCGTGCTGTTCGACAATGTGACCATGGAGCAGGCGCTGGACCGGGCGGAGACCCTGATGGAAGCCAAGGCAAGCGCCTATTGTGTGACGCCCAATGGAGAAATTGTCTGGGAGGCGATGCAGGACCCCGCTTTCCGGAGCATTTTGAATGAGGCAGACCTGGTCCTGCCGGACGGAGCCAGCGTGGTGCTGGGCTCCCGAATTTTGGAGCGTCCCCTGCAGGAAAAGGTGGCGGGGATCGCCTTTGCCGAGGCCCTGGTGCAGCGCATGGCTGCCCGGGGCGGGCGGCTGTATTTGCTGGGCGGCAGGCCTGGGATTGCAGAGAAAGCGGCGGAAAATTTAACAGCCAAGTACCCCGGACTCGTCATCTGCGGCACGGCAGACGGTTACTTCCGGGATGAGGCCGCCGTGGTGGAGCAGGTGCGCAAGGCAGAGCCGGATGTACTATTTGTCTGCCTGGGCGCGCCCAAGCAGGAGCGGTTTATGGCGGCTCACCGGCGGGAGCTTCAGACCGGCCTGATGATCGGCCTGGGAGGGAGCCTGGATGGCTTTGCCGGCGTGGTGAAGCGTGCGCCTCAGTGGATGATCCGCTGCAACCTGGAGTGGCTGTACCGGCTGATGAAGGAGCCCTCCCGGTTGGGACGCATGATGCGCCTGCCCAAATTTGTGCGCGCCTGCAAAAAGCAGCGGCAGCTGGAGGAAAAGGAAGGCGGGGCCCATGGGTAAGCTGATTGTGCTGGAGGGAACCGACGGCTCCGGAAAGTCCACCCAGTTTCATCTGCTGACCCAACGCCTGGAGGCGGAGGGAGTGGCGTTTCGGAAGCTGGTGTTTCCCCAGTATTCTGAGCCCTCCTCGGCCCTCATTCGGATGTATCTGAACGGCGAGTTTGGCCGGCATCCCGGGGACGTGAACGCCTATGCCGCCACCGCCTTTTATGCGGTTGACCGCTACGCTTCCTTTCAGAAGGTGTGGCGGAAGGAGTATGAGGCAGGCGGGCTCATCCTTTCGGACCGGTACACCACTTCCAATGCGGTGCACCAGGGCTCCAAGCTGGCCCCTCCCCAGCGGCGGGCCTTTTTCCAGTGGCTGGAGGAATTTGAATGCGACCGGCTGGGTCTTCCCAGGCCGGATTTGGTGATTTATTTGGATGTGCCCACAGATTTGACGGAGGTCATGCTCCGCAAGCGGGAGCGGGATACCCACACCAGGGGGGACATTCATGAGCAGGACCTCCATTACCTCCGCCTGTGCCGGGAGACGGGACAGGAAGCGGCTGCATATTTTCACTGGCACATCATTTCCTGTGATCGGGAAGGCGCCTTGCGGCCGATTTCGGAGATTCACCAGGATATTTACAACCTGGTACAGACTTGTTTAAAGGAGTGACGGATATGGTTTATATCTTGTTGGGCAAGGGCTTTGAGGAGATTGAGGCAGTGACCCCTGGAGACCTGCTCCGGCGGGCGGGAGTGGAGACGGCTTACGTGGGCCTTGGCGGCCTGGAGGTGACCGGCTCTCACGGCATGACGGTGCGGGCAGATTTGACCCTGGAGCAGATGGACCTGACTCAGCTGGATATGATCGTCCTGCCTGGCGGCCTGGGTGGGGTGGCATCCATTCGGGGCTGCCGGCAGGCCATGGAGGCGGTCCGGTTCGCCTATGAGAACGGCAAATATGTGGCTGCAATCTGTGCCGCGCCTACCATTTTGGCGGAGCTTCACATAACAGATGGGAAATGGGCGGTCTGCTATCCTGCGCCGGAGCTGGAGAAGCAGATGCAGGCCTCCGTGCTCCGGCCTGAAGAGGCCGTGGCGCGGGATGGGACGGTGATCACCGCCGCTTCGGCCGGTTGCGCCATTCCCTTTGCCCTGGAGCTGGTGGAGGCCCTGAAGGGCGAGGAGGCGGCCCAGGCGGTGGCCGACCAGATTGTGATCCGGTGAGAAAGCGCCGGGAAAAACAGGAGGATTACCCATGCCAAAGCGTGATAAGTTGGACAAATCCCAGGAAGAAGGTCAAGGCCCGGAGGAGCTGGATATTACGCAGATCCTGTCTGAGGTAAATGATTATGAGGAGCTTGGCCCGGATCAATCGGCCATGGATGCCTATGGAATGACAGATCCGGCACTGGGGGATGTGGACCGTATTTTGCGGGAGGTCCGGGAAGAACTGGGCGAGTCAAAGGAAGCGCCTCGGGAAACCGGGGAGGTGGAAGACGCCGCTTCCGGCGGAGAATTCCGGGACCAGGAGTATCGGGATGCCTTTGACGAAAGCTTTGAGCGGGCCTTTCAGGGGGAAGGGGAAGAGATCCAGGAGGAGGCGGAGCCCAAACCCACCCGCCGCCACAGCCGGCGGAAGAAATCAGGCCGGCCTCCCATGAAGAAAAAGGGGACCGGACTTTTGGGAATTCCCCATTTTCTCAGCACCCTGATTTTATGCGCCATCATATTGGCGGTCAGCGTCACCTTGGCCCGGGTGGTGTGGCTTTGGGCGGACGATGTGCTGGCCCTGACCAAGGAGGAAAAGGTGGTTACCGTGACCATTGCGGACACGGACACCATGGGGGAGATCACCCAAAAGCTGGCCCAGGCGGGTTTGGTCCGCTATCCCCGCCTTTTTAACTTCTACAGCGACCTCACCGGCGCACGGGAGAAAATCAGTGCCGGAACCTTCAAGCTGAATTGCATGTATGATTATCACGCTCTGGTGAATGCTTTGGGCCGTTCCTCCTCCGACCGGAAGGTTGTGACGGTGACCATTCCGGAGGGCTATGAGTGCAGGCAGATTTTTGAGCTTCTGGAGAAAAACGAGGTTTGTACCGCGGAGGAGCTGCGCAATGCGGCCCAGAACGGAGATCTGGGCGAGTTTTGGTTCCTGAAGGATGTGAAGCGGGACGGTCCCAACTGTCTGGAGGGCTTCCTGTTCCCGGATACCTACGATTTTTATACTTCCGATGATCCGGAGCGGGTGCTGCGGAAGCTCCTTCGGAACTTTGACTACCGCTTTGACGAGGAGATGGAGGCGGACCTGACCAGCCTCAACCAGTGGCTGGGTGAGAAGCTGGCAGGCTTCGGCTTCTCGGAGGCAGAGATTAAGAGCCGGTATTTGTCCATCCGGGATCTGGTGACCGTCGCCTCCATGATTGAGCGGGAGACTGCCGGCTCCGGTGAGAGCGGGAGAATCGCTTCCGTCATTTACAACCGGCTTTGCGATCCGGCCTATCCCTATCTGAACATCGACGCCACCATTCAGTACGCCCTGGGAGAGCGGAAGGCCAACCTGACCCAGGCGGACACCCAGATTGACAGCCCCTACAACACCTATACCAACCCCGGTCTTCCGGCCGGCCCCATATCCAATCCCGGCCTGAACAGCCTGAAGGCGGCCCTGCATCCGGAGGAAACGGCGTACTATTTCTATGCTTTGGACGAGGACCGCACCCACCACTTCTCGGAAACCTTGGAGGAGCATGAGCAATTTCTGGAGAGCTTAGGAAATGGAAGAGACGATGACGAAGAGACCCAGGAGCCTTGAGCTCCTGGCCCCCGCCGGGGATATGGAGCGGCTGACCATGGCGGTGCTGTACGGCGCGGATGCGGTGTATTTGGCAGGCACCAGCTTCGGGATGCGCTCCTTCGCAGGGAACTTCACCCCGGAGGAGCTACCCCGGGCGGTGGCCCTTGCCCATGAGCGGGGGGTTCGGGTCCATGTGACGGTGAACACCATGCCCCGGGGAGACGAGGTGCCCCGGCTGCCGGGGTACCTGGAGGAGCTGGATGCTGCCGGGGTAGACGCGTTGATTCTGGCGGACCTGGGGGCCTTCATGCTGGCGGGGCGGTATGCGCCCCACTGTGAGCGGCACATTTCCACCCAACAATCCATTGCCAACAGCGTCTGCGCCCGGGCCTGGTATGACCTGGGGGCCAGCCGGGTGGTCCTGGCCCGGGAGTTGAGCCTGGAGGAGATCCGGCGCATCCGCCAGGAGACCCCCAGGGAGCTGGAGCTGGAGACCTTTGGACACGGGGCCATGTGCGTCTCCTACTCCGGACGGTGTTTGCTGTCCAACTACATGACGGGCCGGGACTCCAACCGGGGCGCTTGCGCCCAGCCCTGCCGCTACCAGTACGCCCTGATGGAGGAGAAGCGGCCTGGGGAGTATTTTCCCGTGTTTGAAGATGAAAGGGGAACCTACATTCTCAATTCCCGGGATATGTGCATGATCGATCACCTGCCGGACCTGATGGAGGCGGGGGTGGACTGCATCAAGCTGGAGGGGCGGGCCAAGTCTGCCTACTATGCCGCCATCGTCACAGGCGCCTACCGGCATGGCATTGATGCCGCCGCAGGGGGAACGCCCTTGGACCCGGTATGGAGGGATGAGGTGGAGCATGTGTCCCACCGGATCTACTCCACAGGGTTCTATTATGGCTTCCCTGGCCAGTATACGGAGAGCTCCCGGTATATCCGCCAGTGGCAGATTTGCGCTTTGGTGCTGGACTGCGGCAGTGACGGCATGGCCACCATGAGTCTGCGGAACAAGTTTGCCGCCGGGGACACGGTGGAGCTGGTGGGTCCGGATACCCGTCCCTTTTCCTTCCAGGCCCCGGTCATGCAGGGAGAAGACGGCACGGACCTGAGGGAGCCCAGGACGCCGCAGATGGTGTTCCGCATGCAGCTTCCCCGTCCGGTTCCTCCATATTCCATTTTGCGCCGGGCGGTGGAGCTGTCAGCGCAATGACAAAACCGGCATCCTTCCGCTGTCATGGGAAGGATGCCGGTTTTCCATGGGAACAGGAGCCTGGGGGGATCACTGAATGTGGGTGTGATTGTTGATGTGGTCTTCGCAATAGCAGTAATAGCCCTTGCATTTGGAGCAGTAGCGGAATTCCAACTCCGGGTTGGACACATCGGTGCGGCCGCAGACGGTGCATTTGTGGGTGTAGGGGGCTTCCGGCCGGGCGGTGGAGGCAGTGTAAGAGCCTGCGCCGGGGAAGGGGACCTGCTTTCCCCGCTTACCTGAGGACATCTTTTTCTTCACCCGGTTTGCATTTACTTGCCAGGAGATGGGGAAAATGTTCAGGAAGTCCTTGCCAAGGTACAGGAAGTAGTTGGCTAAGGCGAAAAGCGGAAGAAGATTGAAGGGGAATACCGAAAAACTCAGCAGCTGCAGCAGGAAAATCAAGAGATTCAAAATGCCCAGCCAGCGGGCCTTGATGGGGATGATGAAAAAAACCAGGAAGGTGGTTTCCGGATACAGGGTGGCGAAAGCCAGAAACAGGGAGGTGTTCAGGGAATCGGCAGAGACCGGGACGTTCAGCAGGAATCCGGCAAGGTCCAGGAACAGGATGCCGGTCAGGTAATACAGGTTGAATCGAAATCTGCCCCAGGTATTTTCCAGCGCCTTTCCCAGCTGAATGTAGAAAATGACGGCGATGATCACCCACAGATAGCTGTAGGATTGCAAGCTCAGGGTGATGAAGGTAACCAACCGCCACACCTGGCCATGCAAAATGGCGTTCCGGTCAAAGCAGAGCAACCAGTACAGGGTATTGCTGGGGTCGATCATGGAAAAAATGTAAGTGATGACATTGAGACCAATGACCCAGAGCATCAGATTGGGAATTCCTTTTTTCTGATTGCGGTAGCAGAAGCGTTCAAATTTTCCGCGCAGATTTTTCAACGGGCCTCACTCCTTTGTAATTCGTAGACTATTCTACTGGGTTTGCCGGGAAAAGTCCATAGATTTTCTATGAATTTTCCAGTAAAATCCTAACCAAACCGGCAGGGTTTCAGACGGCCCGCAGAACCTGCCGGATTTCCTCTGAAAATTACAAAAATTCTCTTGACTTTTGCGGCAGCCGGCATATAATGAGGGAAGAAATTGAATAGGCCTTATCAAGAGTGGCGGAGGGAACGGCCCGATGAAGCCCGGCAACCTGTTGATTCAAGGTGCCAAATCCGGCGTCAGACGAAAGATGAGGGTTCGTATTGCAAAACGTTCCGAATCTTCGGAACGTCTTTTTTTGCTGCAAACGTCCTGTACCCGGAGCTTTTGGAAAGGAACTGGAGAGAACAGAAAGGAATAGAACGACTATGGAAAAAAGACTCTTTACTTCAGAATGTGTGACAACCGGCCACCCGGACAAGGTGGCCGACCGGATTTCGGACAGCATTCTGGACGCCTGCCTGGCCCAGGACCCCAATTCCCGGGTAGCTTGTGAAACCCTGGTGACCACGGACTTTTGTTGCATTTCCGGCGAGATTACCACCAGTGCGGCGGTGGACTATGAAGCCATTGCCCGTCAGGTGATCCGGGACATCGGCTACACCCGGCCGGAGGATGGCTTCTGCGCCGATACGGTGGAGATCCAATGCCGGATTCACACCCAGTCCCCGGACATTGCTTTGGGAACCAATGACCAGGTGGGCGGCGCGGGAGACCAAGGCATGATGTTCGGCGGCGCCTGCAACCAGACCCCGGAGCTGATGCCTCTTGCCGGTGCGATTGCCAGAGCCCTCACCAACCGGCTGACCCAGATGGTGGCGGAAAACCCCCACTTGCGCCCCGATGGAAAGGCCCAGGTGACTGTGGAATTTGACGATGCGGGCAGGCCGGTGGGGGTGGAGACCGTGGTGGTGTCCATCATGCACAGCCCGGACTTTGCCATTGAGAATTTGCGGCAGTATGTGAAGGAAATGGTCATTGCGCCGGTGCTGGCCGGGTATGGCTTTGACATCCGGGACGTGGATCATATCTATATCAACCCCACCGGCAAATTTGTTGTGGGCGGTCCTGCCGGGGACACCGGCCTCACCGGCCGGAAGATCATTGTGGACACCTATGGCGGCTATTTCTGCCATGGCGGTGGCGCTTTTTCCGGAAAAGACCCCACCAAGGTGGACCGGAGCGCCGCTTACATGGCCCGGTATATGGCCAAGAACGTGGTTGCCGCCGGGTTGGCCGAGCGGGTGCAGGTGGAGCTGGCCTACGCCATTGGCGTGGCGCAGCCAGTATCCATTTTGGTGGATACCTATGGCACCGGGCGGATCGGTGACGACGCCCTCACGGAGCTGCTGCGCCGGACCTTCCACTTGACCCCGGCCGGGATCATCAAGACCCTGGATCTGCGGCGGCCTATTTTTGCAGAGACTGCGGCCCGGGGCCATTTTGGCATGGAAAAGGACCGGCCCTGGGAGAAGACTGACCGGGCCCAGGAGCTACTCCGCCTGGCTGGCATTTAAATATCGGCAAGAGACGGCGGCCAATGTGCAGGCCTGTTCTTTCTTGGTAGTCTGGACGCGGATGTGCGCCCAACCGGGAGAGAACAGGCCTGTTTTTTCGGTGTGGTATTCTATGGAAACAGCGTATAGTTCCCCTTCCTGCGCATATGGTGTTCCTAAGACCTACCTGGGTGCAGCTGGGAGGTTTGCCATGCTCTTGCGGTACTTTAAGAAAAATTAAGAATTTTTTTGCAGAAGTTTGTAACAACTTGGATGCAATTTGCGTCTATATAAATAAAGGAGGAAATGCATCAGTCTGTTTGGGACAAGCTTGGAAGGAGGCGAAGGGAAAATGGAAAGCAGAGAGCTTTATATGATGTGGATCAACTGGGAGGAGCAAATTGTGTCCTTCCATGAGGTGCCTGGCTTTGACCGCCTGCCCTTCGGGACGGAGGAAAATTGGCAGGCCAACATCCGGATCCTTCTGACGGAAGGCTTCCGGTTTCAGTGAAGGGGGCGGTTGCGATGAAATGGAAACGAGCTGTGGCAGTGCTGCTGCTTTGCGGCCTGCTTCAGGGCTGTGGGCTGGCGCCGTCTTTTGCGGACCCGGAGCGAAGCGCGGGGAAAATTGTGCTCCAGGTCTCCGTGGAGGCGATGCCCGCCGACACGGCCTGGGACCGGGTGTATACGGAGCCTGTGAAAATAGAGGCGATCCTGGATTACATCCAGGCGTTGCATACGGTCCCACCGGAGACCGGTGAGCAGGAAGTCAAGGAGGAGGCCACCTGTAAAATTACCCTGCATTACTCAGCCGGTGCAGATAAGGTCTATTATATGGCGGGGGAGTCCTACCTGCGGGAGGGAGAGGCAAACTGGATGCGCCTGGAGGCCCATCCGGAGATAAGCCTGCGGGAGATTCTCCGGGAAAATCAAAGCGATTTGACGCAAGTCTTTACACCTGGCGAAAGCGTTGGGCATAGGGATCATTTCACATAATATTGGTCCTGGGCGTTCCACAGGAAAGCGGCCCTTTACAGGGATGGAGGACAAGGCGCTTATTTTTTTGAAAGAGGTTTGCATACACTATGTTCAGAGAAATGAGAAGAAAGCGGCAGGCATTGCCCCAGGAAGGAATGAATGCCGTGCTGCAGAAAGGCACCTCAGGCGTACTGGCGGTATCCGGCGATCATGGCTATCCCTATGCCGTGCCGCTCAGCTATGTTTATGATGGGAAAGCCCTCTATTTTCATTGTGGGAAAGCCGGACATAAGCTCGATGGGATCCGCCGGGATGCGAAGGCGTCCTTCTGCGTGATTGATCAGGATCAGGTTGTACCGGAAGAGTATACGACTTATTTCAGAAGCGTGATTGTGTTCGGACAGATCCATGAAATCACGGATGACAGCGAAAAGCGGGCGGCGATGGAAACGCTGGCAATCAAATATGCGCCGAATGATACCGCTGCCAGACGGGAACAGGCCATCCAGCGGGAATGGAAACCACTTTGTGTACTGAAAATGGATATTGACTGCATGACCGGAAAAGAAGCAGTCGAATTGGTTGCGAAAAAACAGAAAAAAGAGAATTAAATATTGCTGAATATAAACCTGCGGGAGATTCTCCGGGAAAATCAAAGCGATTTGATGCTATCATGGGCAGCGCCCTTTTGCCATCGCACAAATTGGCCAGCCCCAAGGGATGAGGCTGGCCAATTGTTGACTTTTTTGTTTGATGCAGGTCGATATCCCTGGTGGAAACATTGGGTGGAGCGGTTATTTTACATAATATTGGGCCTGGGCGTTCCACAGGGAAGCATAGAGGCCCTTTGCCTCCAGGAGGGTTTCGTGGCTGCCCCGCTCCACCAGCCTGCCCTCCTGGAAGACCAGGATATCCTGGCAGAACCGGCAGCTGCTCATGCGGTGGGAGATATAGATGCTGGTTTTGTCCCGGACCAGCTCGTCAAAGCGGCTGTAGATTTCATATTCGCTGAGGGGGTCCAGGGCAGCGGTGGGTTCATCCAGGACCACGAAGGGGGCGTCCTTATATAGTGCCCGGGCAATGGCCAGCTTTTGGGCTTCGCCGCCGCTGACATTCTCGCCGGCTTCATCCACAGCGGAAATGGGGGTCTCCAGCTTTTGCCCCATGGCTCGGACCCGATCCGCTACGCCGGCCTGCTCCAGGCAGCGCCACAGCCGTTCTTCGTCAAAATGGAGGCTGGCAGCCACATTCTGCCCCACGGGGAAGGGAAACAGCTGGAAATCCTGGAAGACCACGCCGAAGAGGGCCTGATACTGCCGGTAGTCGTATTTTCGGATATCCACGCCGTTCAGGGTGATGTAGCCTTCCGTCGGGTCATACAGGCGGCACAGGAGCTTGATGAAGGTGGTCTTTCCTGCGCCGTTCAGGCCCACCACTGCCATTTTGTGCTTCAGGGTCAGTTTGCAGGACAGATCCTTCAGCACTGGCTCTGTGCTCCCGGGGTATGCAAAGCTCACGTGGTGGAATTCAATCTCGTACACATGATCCTGCCGCTTTTCCGTGGGAATGGTGCCGGTGTGGGTGCTTTTCAGGGCCAGGAAGTCTAGAAAATGGCCCAGATAGTTCACCATGCGCCGGACGCGCATGCTGCTGTACAGAATACGGGAAATGTCATTTTGAAATGCAGCCAGAGCTCCTACATACTGGGTGAAGGAGCCGATGGAGACGGCTCCGGCCATCACCTTCAGCAGCACCAGAAGATAGGCGTAGATGGAGGAGATCCCTGCCAACGCCGTATTCAGCAAATGAAAGGCCCGTTCGCTTTTACACATCTTCACATATACGGGCCGGGCGATGTCCATGTAGCGCCGGTAGTTTTCCTTCAGCATGTCTCCCATATCATATAGCCGGATGACCTTACCAGCGTCAATGTTGCAGAACACATGCATCAGGAGATAGGAAAGGCCGTTTTCTGCATCCACATGTTCGACGCTATTCTGATGTTCCTGGCTTTGGTAGCGCCGGTTGACACGACTGCTGAGGTAGCAAGTGCCGCCTACCACCAGCCCAAGGCTGATCAAGTTTGGCAGGGGACTGCACAGGACTGTGAGCAGTCCGCCATTCCGGGATGGGGCAAGGCAGAGGGAGACGATCAAAACCAAGGCTGTCAGGGCGGAGAGCATGCTTTTCAAAAGGCTTTGAAATTGGGTTACAAGGCCAAAGAGTCCGCCATGGAACCTGGAGAATTGCTCTGTACTGGTGACCGATTTGGCCACTTCTGGGTCGCTGATGGTTGCATAGTTCAGGTCCATGGCCTTTTCCCGAAGCAGCCGGGTGAGGCCGTGGAATATCTGATTACCCAGCAGATTTCTCCGGCTGGAGAAATAGTCTGTCAGTAATCCTAAAACCAGACTGGAGCCCAACAGCCACAGGGCAGACCAGGCGGCAGCCTGAAAATTTCCTGCCATGAGGCGATCAATGAGCCGGGCGGTGAAAAACAGGGACACATAAGGTGACCAGGCCTCCAGCATGGCTTGCAGGATGCTTTGAGGCAAAATAGAGGCGTCCATTGTTCGGACGAGATTCAAAAGCCGGAAAGCTTTGCGGTAATCCTCCCGGAATGTGGATTGTTTACCCATTTTCTTCTCCCTCCTTCAGCTGGTAGTAATGGGACTGGATTTGGAACATGTGGGCATAGCTACCAGCCTGAGCCATGAGGGCGTCATGGGTGCCGCTTTCTGTAATGTGGCCGTTCTCCAGGAATATCACCCGGTCGCAGAAGCGGGTAGAGCTGAGCCGGTGGGAGATGAAGACGCAGGTCTTACCCTGGGCGAACTGGTTGTAATGCTGGTACATGTCCAGCTCTGCCAAGGGATCCAGAGCTGCGGTGGGTTCATCCAGGAGAAGCATGGACGCATTCTTGTATAGGGCCCGGGCCAGCATGAGCCGCTGCATCTGGCCACCGGACAGCTCCACGCCCTCTTTGTCCAATGTCCGGAGCAGGGAGGTTTCCGCCCCCTTGGGCAGGCTCTCCACCTTTTCGGCCAGGCCGGCCAGGCGAAGGCTCTCACGAAGCCGGGCCTCGTCAATCTGGTCATTGGGGGTGCAAGCTACGTTGGAAGACAGCGGGAAGGCGAAGGCAAATACTTCTTGGAACACCACGGAAAATTCCTGGAAGTAGTCCTCCGGGGAGAGGGTGGACACGTCCACGCCGTCCAGGAGGATTTTTCCTTTGGTGGGATGATACAGACCGCACAGGAGCTTCACCAGGGTGGACTTTCCTGCGCCGTTGGCGCCCACCAAAGCCAGCTTTTCCCCTGGGTGGAGGGTCAGACTCACGTCCTCCAGGGCGTAGTCCTGGCTCTCCGGATACTGGAAATACACATGCTCCAGCCGCAGCTCATGGGCGCGACCGGGGTTGGGAACTTGGACCTTGGGCGGGGCAGCCTGTTTTTTAGCTTGTGGAAGTTCCTCCATAAACAGGCGGTAGTGGCTCAAAATATCGCTGTTGCTTTTCAAATTGGAACATTGCTCGGCCAGGCCAGACAGCCAGGCGCTGATGCCGGAGGCCACACCGGCGAAGAGAATGAAATCTGCTACGGACAAGCTGCCCGTCACCATGCGGGAAATGAGATAACCATAGACCAGACCGTCCCGGAGAAGGATCAGCAGCTGCTTGCCCAGCTGGAGGGTGAATAGCTTGCGGCAGTAGGCGCTGGAGCGGGACAGATGCAGACCGATCAAGCTGTCCAAGGTACCCAAAAGCCAGGCCTTCATGTTGTACAGGTGAATATCCTTGGCGTACTTGCTATCCATGATGCGATTGGCCACGCGTATGATATTCTCGTTCGATTTGGCTTCCACTTCGAAATGTGCGTTTTGCAGCCGGTTTTTCCTGCCGTTCAGCAGGGCAATCCCAAAAGTGGTTGCCAGGATGACCAAGAGAATCCACGGGTTGAGCTGTGCGGAAATGAGGAAGTACACCACAAACCCGGCCATTTGACACAGGCTGTTTCCAGCGGCCAGAACCAGAGCTTCGATGCCGATTTCATCTCCGGCATAGATGGATTGCTGCGCCATCATCATACTGGCTTGCCCGGCGGGGCTTTCTGCCTGCTGATAGCTCCTGGTGACACAGCGCGCCATGAATTTGTGGCCCATATCCAAGCGGAAGAAAAACGGAATGCTTGTGAGCCGGTCCTGGCAAAAGGATTTTCCCAGATTTAAGAAGGTCAGTGCCGAGGCAAGGGCCAGGATGGTCCAGGCGATGGTTTGCCACGGGCTGCCGGTTTGGTACATCCGTACCACCACGCTGGGTAACCCCACTGCCAGGAGAGGAGCGGCCACCTCGCAGACAATAGACAGCGGTAGGAGGAAGAAATAGGCGGGTCCCTCCTGCTGCTGGAGCTTACCCCAGGCATAGATCACATTGCGCCACGCCGGAATCTTCGGCGGCTTGGGGGCTTTGGAAAGATCCATAGAAATCAACTCCTTGTTTGGTATAGCCATATCCTAGCAAAAAACGCCCCGGCTGGGGCGTTCTTTGCACCAAATGTCTGTGGGGATGCACGAAATGCAAATATAGCTGGCGTCAGTACCTTGCCGTCCACCGGGGGCGTGTGCGTATCACGAGAGCGAACCCTGCGAATGGACCAGGGCAGCGCAAAGGCGCCCAAGGGGCGGTGTAGCGTCCATGGGGACGTAGGGTGCGGCATCCTTGACGCACCGGCGGCGCCAGGTTTCGTGATCGTAGCATTTTGGCGAATCCGGGCTTTCCTTACAGAGCTGTTTTTGGGATCTTCCGGCCCTAGGGGTGCGCACATGGTGATTGGGGAGCGGTCAGGGGCAAAAGCACCTCGGCGGCAAAGATGCCGGGCTGGTTTTGCAGGTTCAGAAAGCCCTGATATTGGTCCACCAGGACCTTCACCCGCTTCATGCCCAGGCCGTGATTGCCCCGCTTTTTGGAGATGTAGTTCCGCTCATCAAAGTCCAGCTCCTCTTTGGCGGAGTTTTGCACGGAGAGATAGAGCTGATGCTTGACCACGGCGCAATAGACCCGGAGGAACCGCCCCTCAGGCGGAATTTTTTCGCAGGCCTCCACGGCGTTGTCCAGGAGGTTGCCCAAAATCACACACAGGTCCACATCACTCACAGAGAGATGCTCCGGCAGTTCCGCTGCGCAGTCTAAGGCGATGTCCTTCTGCCGGGCCAGGGAGAGCTTACTGTTGAGGACGGCGTCCACCATGAGATTGCCGGATTTGACGTAAGTGTCCACCTGGCTCAGATCCTGCTCCAAAGCGTCCAGATATCCGGCCAGGGCGTCCAGCTGGCCCATGGCCATGTGAGCCTTCAGGACCTGGATGTGATTGTGATAGTCGTGCCGCCAGCCGCGCATGTTCAGGTAGATGGTTTTGATCTCCTCGTACTGGTGGGTGAGGACGGAGGACTGAAAGTCCCGGGTGCTGCGCTCGTAGCCGGTCTGGTAATGGCGCAGGGTGTACTCCAGGACGGAAAACAGTCCGAAACCCAGGCCCAAACACAGAGCCGGCAGGGGACGGAAGTGGGGCAGCACCCCCAGGACCAGATACAGCGCCCCCCAGGCGGCCCCGGCAAAGGGGGACAGCTGCCCCCGCTTCCAGGCGAGCTGGCATTGCAGCGTCAGGCACAGGGCCAGGGTCAGGCTGACGGTCCAGGGAAAGGGCAGCGTTGACAGCCGGAGGGGGAAAAGGCCATGGGGACGGAGCCCAGTGGCAGCCTGTCCCAGAGCCGTAAGGATGGTCAGCACCAGGCCGGGAAGGATGGTTTGCTTCCACTGCAGGGGAAACAGCTCCTGGTCATAGAAAAAGGTATAGGCCAGAAGCAGCAGCGTCACAAGGACCCAGCCCAAGGCAGGTATCCCCAGAAAAGGGGAGGCGGTCAGGAGCAGCAGGCCCAAAAGCGCTGTAACCAGGTCCTTGACAGGGCCCCTGGCCAGGTTTCCCATGGTCCAAAGGTCGTAGCTGTACAACCCAAAGCATAAAAATGAACAGAGCAGGGATTCCATCGGATGCAGTCCCTCCTATATGTGTGGAAATGGATTGCTGGCCTGCCTGCCCCGGAACCGGTCCAGGCAAGCCCGGTTGACGGCCTCCCATTTCCCACGGGGGATGGGGAGGCGAATCCCGGAATCCATCTCCACGGCAGTTTTGGTGATGGCAGCCACATGATCCAGGCAGATGAGATAAGACCGGTGGAGGCGGAAGAAGCCGCCGCCCACCAGGGCGTCTTCCCATGCCTGGATGCCTTTTCGGCTCTCCAGGTCCCCACGGGTGGTGTGGAGTACGGTGGTGTGGCCGAAGCTCTCCAGGTAGGAAATCTCCGCCAGGGGCACCCGGCGGCAGACGTCTCCGGCCTCTACCAGAACCTCCGGCTCCTGCCGGGCCAGGCGGGACTGTGCCAGGGCCAGGCAGCGGAAGAGCTCCTCCTCCTTCACCGGCTTCATGAGATAGGACACGGCCTCCACGCCGTATCCGGCAAAGACAAAGTCCGGGGTTCCGGTGATGAAGAGAATCTGTAGACGCTCCCGCCGCTGCCGCAGCCTCCGGGCCAGCTCCATGCCGTTCATCTGTCCCATGAGGATGTCCAGCAGGAGAATGTCCGCAGAAGGCTCATCCTCCCAGGCGAACAGAAGGGCTTCGGCAGAGGGGTAGCAGGTGATTTGGCAGGCTTCCCTCTGCCCGGCGCACCAACCGCTCACCAGCTGGGAGAGGAGCCGGGCCTGGGCGGGTTCGTCATCACAGATGGCAAAGTGAATCATGGGAACCTCCTGGTTGTGAAATAAGAGAAAGGACCGCCCCATGGCGGAGCAGCCCATGCCACTCCGCCATGTAACCGGTCCAAGCTTTTTACAGATCGCAGTTGTTGACGGTTCTGGGGAAGGGGATCACATCCCGGATGTTGCCCATGCCGGTGAGGTACATGACGCACCGCTCAAAGCCCAAGCCGAAGCCGGCGTGACGGGCGGAACCGTACTTCCGCAGGTCCAGATAGAAGCCGTAATCCTCCTCCCGGAGGCCCAGCTCCCGGATGCGGTGCAGGAGGACGTCGTAGTTGTCCTCACGCTGGCTGCCGCCGATGATTTCGCCTATGCCAGGCACCAGGCAGTCCATGGCGGCAACAGTTTTGCCGTCGGGGTTCAGCTTCATATAGAAGGCCTTGATCTCCTTGGGGTAGTCGGTGACGAAAACAGGGCGTTTGAAGACCTCCTCCGTGAGGTAGCGCTCGTGCTCCGTCTGCAGGTCGCTGCCCCAGTGGACGGGGTACTCGAACTTGTCGTTGTGCTTCTCCAAAATTTCCACAGCCTCCGTGTAGGTCACGTGGCCAAAATCGGAGGTGAGCACATGATTCAGCCGGTCCAGCAGACCTTTGTCCACAAACTGGTTGAAGAAGGCCATTTCCTCCGGCGCATGCTCCAGCACATAGGAGATGATATATTTGATCATATCCTCAGCCAGCTGCATGTCATCCTTCAGGTCGGCAAAGGCGATTTCCGGCTCAATCATCCAGAACTCGGCCGCGTGGCGGGTGGTGTTGGAGTTTTCCGCCCGGAAGGTGGGGCCGAAGGTATAGATGTTCTTAAAAGCCATGGCGTAGGTCTCGCCGTTCAGCTGGCCGGAGACGGTGAGGTTGGTGGGCTTGTTGAAGAAGTCCTGGGTGAAATCCACCTTGCCCTCCTCCGTCAGGGGGAGGTTCTGCAGGTCCAGGGTGGTGACCTGGAACATTTCTCCCGCCCCCTCGCAGTCGGAGCCGGTAATGAGGGGAGTGTGCACGTATACAAAATCCCGCTCCTGGAAGAACCGGTGGATGGCATAGGCGATGAGGCTCCGCACCCGGAACACAGCCTGGAAGGTATTGGTCCGGGGACGCAGATGGGTCATGGTACGCAGGTATTCCAGGCTGTGCCGCTTCTTCTGCAGGGGATAGTCCGGGGCAGAGGCGCCTTCCACCACCACGGATTCTGCCTGGAGCTCAAAGGGCTGCTTGGCCTCCGGGGTTTCCACCAGAGTGCCGGTGACCACCAGGGCGGCTCCCACATTGGTTTTGGAAATTTCCTGGAAATTATCCAGATTATCGTGATACACCACCTGCAACGGGGTGAAAAATGTGCCGTCATGGAGGACAATGAAGCCGAAGGCCTTGCTGGCCCGGACGGAGCGCACCCAGCCGCCTACGCAGATGGTCTTTCCTGCATAGCGCGCTGTGTTTTGAAACAGATCCCGGATGCTGACAGATTCCATATGCATACTACCTCTCTTTGCTTGAACTTGTGCAGCTAATACAAAAAGTATACGCCAAATTGTGGCAATTTACAAGTGGGTTTTAGAATTTTTCCATATTGGGGAAGAAAAAGGAAAGGCTGACTCAATCAGCATTTGAGACAGCCGCCCTTTCTGCACATCGTGATCACACAGGCCTCACCGCAATCTGATACCGCACGGTTCCCGCCATAGCCTGCTCCACCTCGATCGAGTAAAAAACATCCAGATTCCCGCCCAAGGGGCCCAGATTCACGTGGATTTTCCGGGCGCAGACGCAGACCATGAGAGTGCCTATGTCCAGCTGGTACAGGGACTCGTGGCGGACACCCTCCTGAAACACCATCTGGGACTGCACGGCTCCGGTGCGGGAGAGCACCACATAGCCGGGGCGAATGTCGAAGGTGGTGGTCGCACCCTCCAGGCCGGTGAGGTCACTTTCCAGGTAGCAAATGCGCCAGCCCTCCGGGGTTTCCTCCAGCTCTCCCTCGGTCATGAGCTCCACCATGTCCGGCTCTTGACCGCGGTAGTGCTGTTCACCGCGGATGGTAAGCATAACCGGTATTTTTTTCATGACGCTTGTGCCTCGCAGGCCAGAGCAATCAGCTGGTCAATGAGCTCCGGATAGGGGATGCCGCTGGCGGCAAACAGCTTGGGATACATGGAGATGGAGGTAAATCCTGGCAAGGTATTGATTTCGTTGAAAATCACGTCTTCCCCCTCATACGTCACAAAGAAGTCTACCCGGGAGAGTCCCTGGCAGCCAATGGCCTGGTAAATCCGGACGGCTGCATCCCGGACGGCTTCCTCTGTCTCCTCCGAGATCCGGGCTGGGATATAGGCCCGGGAGGTATCGGTGACATACTTGGCCTCGTAATCATAGAATTCCGCACCGGAATCAATCTCGCCGCAGATGGAGGCTACAGGGCTGTCATTTCCCATGACGGCCACCTCAATTTCCCGGCCGTGAATGAACTCCTCCACCAGAATTTTCCGGTCGTATTGGGCTGCCGTCTCCAGGGCGGCAATCAGCTCCTCCCGGTTTTTCACTTTGGATACGCCGACGGAGGACCCGGTGCCGGCGGGCTTGACAAACATGGGGTATTGAAATTGCTCCTCCAGGGCGTTCAGAACCCGCTCCTTCTGATGCTCCCCGCTCCAGACCAGGCGCCAGGCAGCCTGGCGGATGCCGGCCTGATCGGCCACCAGCTTGGTAAGAGTCTTATCCATGGCCACAGCAGAGGCAGCCACGTGGCTGCCCACGTAGGGGATACCAGCCAGCTGCAGTAGGCCCTGCATGGCTCCGTCCTCACCATTGGCGCCGTGAAGGACCGGGAACACCACGTCAATCCGCTCCCGGACCACGCAATCTCCCTCGAAGGTGAGAAGCCCCTGACCCCGCACCGGGGAAATGGCTGCCCGGCGGTTACCGGGTTCCTGCTCCCACTGGCCGGAGGGAAGAAGGCTGTAGTCCCGGCTGGTGAAGTGAATCCAATCGCCCCCCTTGGTGATACCCACGGGGAACACATTGTATTTAGAGTGATCGATGTTGTTCAGCACAGATTCCGCCGAGCGCAAAGACACCTCATGCTCCGGAGAGATGCCGCCAAACAGAACGCAAACGCTTAACTTTCGCACTGCAAACGCCTCATTTCTTTTCTGCGCAAATTTTTACCTGTATACTATACGCTACGAAGCAGCAGAAAACAAGAGCAAATTTTTCACCGGTCCATTTTTCCTATGGAATTCTGCCGCCGCCATGGTATAATGGCCCCAGATCAGCGCCGGAGGAGCCAGGGCCTATGTACTGGCGCAGACAGGAAGGCCGCAGGCTTTCGCGCCGCTACTTGAGATGCAATGGGCGCTCCCGCGCCGGTGCAACGTGGCAGCTCCCCTGGCCTGCCCTCGGGGCCCAAAATGGCAGTACCAAAACCGTCTCATTTGTGTTATCATATGTGCAGTGCATACGCTCTGCCGCCAGGCAAGAAACCGGATGAAGGAGGCCGCAATATGCAGATTGAATTGAGCAACAAGGAGTTCCGCCGCCTGTTGGACCTGGTATATATGGGAAACTGGGTCCTGAACTCCACCCGTGGGGAAGACCGCTTTCAGGACTATGACGATTTGGAGAGCAAGCTCTTTGGTCTGTGCCGGCGCAACGGTATGGGCGTCCTGGTGGAGGATTGGGAGGGGGTTCCCGTCCCGTCGCAGGCCTATGCCGAGGGCGGGATTCATGAGGCCATTTCTTATTACGAAGATAACATGTTCTATGAGATTCTGGCGGAGGAGCTGAGCCGCCGGGATATGGATTACGCAGATATTACAGACGAAAACTATGACGAGATTGTTCAGCGCATGGATACCTATATGGACGAATTTGAGGTCTCCGGCGTGGACCATTTGGTTCTGGAGGAGGAGTAACCCACCCGGCAGACGGTCCCCAATGTGATTCTGCTGAATCGGAGGGCACAAGACGGGGTGGGGCCAGAAAAAAGATACAATAAAATGGAGCGTGATTTGGGATGCCCTATTTCGGCTGTCATCTGTCCCCCTCCGGGGGCTATGCCGCTATGGTTCGCACGGCCGCTTCCCTGGGAGGGGATACCTTCCAGTTTTTTACCCGGAACCCACGGGGCAGCCGGGCCAAGGCGCCGGATTTGGCGGATGCCGCCCGGGCCGGAGCCCTCATGAAGGAGGGGGCCTTTGGCCCCGTGGTTGCCCACGGCGCATATACCATGAACCTGTGTACCCAAGACCCGGACGCCCGCGCGTTTGCCGCCCAGGTTTTGACGGAGGATCTGGGCCGGACGGCCCTGCTCCCCGGGTGCTTGTACAACTTCCACCCCGGCAGCCACGTGGGGCAGGGGCTGGAGGAGGGGATTCGTCAGATTGCCGCGGCCCTGGAAGGGGCTTTGGCTTCCGCGCCCGAAGCCTGCGTTTTATTGGAGACCATGGCGGGCAAGGGAACTGAAATCGGCGGCCGGTTCCAGGAGCTTCGGATGATCCTGGATGCGGTACGGAGTCCCCAGCTGCACGTTTGCCTGGATACCTGCCATGTTTGGGACGCGGGGTATGACATTGCCGGTTCTCTGGAGGGGGTTTTGGAGGAGTTCGACCGGGTCATCGGCCTGTCCCATCTCCGGGCGATTCATATGAACGATTCCAAGAATCCTTTGGGCGCGCGTAAGGACCGCCACGCCTGCCTGGGAGAGGGCTGCATCGGCCTGGAAGCCTTGAAACGAGTGGCGGCCCACCCGGCGTTGCACCACCTGCCCATGATTCTGGAGACCCCCAATGAATTGCCGGGCTACGCCAGAGAAATCCAGCTCCTCCGGCAGGCATGACGTTTCCAGTTCAATCCATCACGGCGAGGCGAGGGTCAGAAAGTAGACCTTCGCCTCGCCGCGTATTTCTGGATCTTCTCCACACGTTTTAGATGGATCCAATTGTGGGGGAATCCGCCTTGGTTGGCGCCAGGCGGCCATCTTCCAGCTGGAATATGGTATCAGCCTGGATGGCGGTTTCCATGTCATGGGTAATGAGAATGATTCCCCGGCCCTTTCTGTGCTCCTGCCGCAAAAGGTTAAAAATCAACTGACGGTTTTTACGGTCCAGGTTGCCGGTGGGTTCGTCGGCAAGGATCAGACATGGGTCCAGAATGAGGGCCCGGGCAATGGCGACCCGCTGCTTTTCGCCGCCGGAGAGGGTGGTGACCCTTTGATCCAGAAGGGGGGCAATGTCCAGCAGCTCTACCAGGCTGTCCAGAGTTTGCTCCTGGTTCCGCCGGTTGTACAGGGTGGGCAGCAGGATATTCTCCCGGCAGCTCAGGGTAGGGATGAGGTTATAGGATTGAAAGATGAAGCCAATGTTTTGCAGGCGTAGGTGGGCATAATCTGTGAAGTTCCGGATTTTGACGCCGTTGAACCAGTACGAGCCGCCGTCATACCCCTCCACCAATCCCAGGATGTTTAATAAGGTGGACTTCCCGGAGCCGGATTTTCCCATAATGGTGACGTAGCTGTCATTTGTGACTTGAAGGTTGACGTCCGTGAGGACCGGGCGCAGATAGGATTTGCGCAGATGCTCCAGCACCAGGTTCAGCTCCGTCATGACAGATCTCCTTCCACAATGGCTTTATAGCCGTCGTCGAAGTAGGAGCCCTCGTCAATCCCGGAGATGCAGACCAACCTGCCGTCGGTGTAGCCCAGCTGGACCTCCCGCTCCTGGAGGAAGCTACCGTTGGCGTCCACCTCCCGGACGAACCAGGGCGCGTCTTCTGCGGCCTCCTTTTGGTAGACGCAGTCCAGATCCAGCACCAGGGCGTTCTGGTAGACCCGGCCTGTATAAATCTTCTCGTCCTTCAGGCTTTCTCCAAAGACACCCTCCATCCCGCTGATGGTCAGGCGGAGGGTGGTGGTGCCATCGGAATTTCTCACAGGAGATTGGTACAGAATTTGAACCGCAGCGCCTGTATCTGTGGTCAGGCTGTCCTGGTTACGGCTTAGAACGTTCTCTACGCTGTCCGGTACCTGACATTCCAGTTCCAGCGGCTCCAGAAGCTGGACTTGCAGGTAGGCGTTTTCGGAATAGGTTTGCATCTGCCGGATGATGCCGGTGTGTGTGGCGAGAACCGGCTTCCCATTGTAGAAGCCAATGGTTTGTCCCTCCTCAATGGGGTCTCCAACGGCGGACTCCCAGCGGATCAGGTTTGGAGAGCGGTAATCCAATTCCTGGTAATCATAGGCGGTGGTGACGAAGGTGCCGGAAACGGTGGTATATTCTGCCACATCGGTGCGATGGGCCTGGACCACATTGCCATAAGCGGCGTCCCGGATCACCGGGGGAATGACCGCCTCATATTCAGCCAGCTCGGCGGCAGAGAGCTGAAAGATGAGGGCCAGCGGGGTGGCCAGCAGGGCCAGAATGAGAAGCCAGAATAGGGCCTTTCCGACGCCTTTCCAAATTTTCATAAGACGCTCCTTTCCAAGGGGGGCTATTCCGCCTTCAGGTATTGTACGATTTCCACCTGCGTGGACTGATAGGCGAAAATCAGGCTGAACACCACGGTGAGGCTCACGGCGCACAGGACGAACATCCCGGCCGAGTAGGGGCTGATGACGATGGTCCAGGCTCCAAACTGCTCCACCTTCTCGGGCATGCGGGACAGGACAAATTTGTATGCCAGGGCCACATCGGCAACCAAAACCACGGAGAGAAGGATATTGGCCAGCATGACCATGACGCTTTCATACAGAAATTGCCGGACGATGGACCAGCTGGAGGCCCCGATGGCCCGCTTCACGCCGATTTCAAACTTGCGGTCATTCAGAGCATTGCGGAAGCTGGAGTAGAGGTTGATGCCCAAAAGGATCAACATGGCGGCAGCAATGACAGCCTTGTTGCCCTTCTCGGTGCGGATCTGTTCCAGAGCTGCGTTTTGCCGCTGGTAGATGCTGAAGGCCGTGATGTTCATCCCCTTGGCGGTTCCCATAGCCACCTCCGGTGCATCGGTGTAATAGACCTCGTACCAAGAGTAGCCCAGGCGGTTCCGCAGTGTCTCCGGCAGGGTCTGAAGCCGGGACATGGGGAAGTAAACAACGGGACAAAAGCTGTAATCTCCCACCTCGTCTTGCCGGGGCTGGCCGTCTTCCGTGTCAATGAGGCCAACCACTTCCACGGATAACCGGGTGGTCTTTTCCGGACCGTGGGGATCCTCCCTGTCGGGGAGAAAGCGAACCAGCAGGTCCCATTGGGGGCGCTCCATTTGTCCCAGCCCCAGGATCTCATACATACTCCGCTCCATAATGACCTGGTTGCCCTCCAAATGGACCGTCTCATGAGGCTGACCATCCAGCCATTCCACTTCCATGGAATGGACCTGAATGCCGTTCATTTGATCGTACAGCGCCCAAGCCTGGGAGGGGAGGAAGTAGGCCTGAGGAAGCATCATAAGGGTGCTTCCATCCTCCAGCGAAAGGGGCTCTTCTCCCAGGGCGGCATAAAGCAGCTTCATCTGGTGGGTCTGTCCGGCTTTCTGAGTTTCCCGGAGGACGGCGTCCATCCGGGGATCCCGGATTCCGCTGCCTGTAAAACTCACAACGTGGCGGTCCTGGTGCAGGACATCTTTATAGCTGTTATGTAGCTGGGAATCGGTGAAGACCAGATAGCCCAGGAGGAAGGAGAAGGAGAGCAGTATGGTCACCGACAGCATAGCATAGCTCCGCAGGGTCCGCCCCACCATCCGCCCTGCGTGGAGGACCAGCGAACGGCGGCTCATCCTGCCGCCTCGCTTCTCTGGTAGGCAGCCCAGGGAGTGTAGAACTCCCGGTAGTAGCTTTCCACATCCACGCCATCCAGAAGCTCCGCTCCCAGCTCATAGGGGTTCCGCTCCCGGCACAGGCCCAGAGGAACCACCAGATAGCCCGGTTGCCCCTCCGCCTCATATTCCAGGATGTAGTAACAGGCTCCGGCGAAATTGGCTTTGCCCGCCATTTCTGGCAGGTAGGTCTGGAAAGAGACGCAGACAGTCTGCCCCGCATCGATGGGAAGCTCCGATGCGCCATCCCATTTGGTATCTATGGAAAAGCCGTCCTCCGCAGTACATTGGAGGGTGATGTGCTCCAGGAGGGCGTCCGGACGGTCATAGATGGATAGGTTCTTTAGCGTCAGATTGGAATCTGCCTGGAAGTCAAAATTGCACGAAAAGATGCCGTCATTCCATGGGGGAGTGGAATTGTCACCTCCAACCGTGATTGGCGTCAGACCCAGGTTTTTCTCCATGCCTGCACCCAGACTCTCCGGAAAAGCAGCGTGCAGGCGGATTTCACCCACGTCCAAATCATAACGCTTCCCCTCTACAGTGAGGGAAACCTGCCGCAGCACCTCGGGTTCCGTGCAGGCTGCCAAGTCAAAGTTCAAATACACACGGTATAGGTGAAATGGTTCGGAATTCATGTAGGATTCCTTGATGGCGTTGTAATTCTCTTGGTAGCGATGGATGTAGTTTTCAAATGCCTCCAACGCCGCTGCAGATTTTTCCATGGCCTCCGGCGAGGTGAGAGCATCCTTTCCCAGCTGCTCGCTTTCCAGATATAGCTCAAAGGCTTTGGCCCAGTCCATGTCGCCCTGATAACAGTCGTATATGTAGTCATGAAAGTCAAGATTATTTGTTCCGGATGCCATATCCCAGTGCATAGACTCTGTGATGTCTAATACTGATAAATTACAATTATCTATATTAACAGAAACTAAAATATTATCGATTTCGATCATGTTACGGGATATGATATCAATAAAATATTGGTACGATCCTACAGTTTCCCCATATAGATCATAGTCGCATTCGCTATAGTACGAAAGGGCTAAATCTTGCTGTGCTTCCGGGTTGGCAGTGGGCGCCAAGCTCCCGGGTGATGCCGCTTTGGCGCTTGGCTGCGCTTGGTTGCTGCAGGCTGTGAATAATAGGAAAGCAAACAAAAGCAAAATGACTTTTCGCATGTGGTACCTCCTTTGACACATGCGCTGGAGGAGTAAGCTGGCCGGCTTACCCCTCCAGCCAGAGAACGGCATCATCCAAGTCTGTAGGTTGCCTTCATACCAATAGGATTTCGATGTGAAGCTGGGAGCATGTGGTGTGCAAACGGAAGCTGCTGCTACCTGCAGGACGATTTCTTAGCCCATGGGATTTACGCCCCTTTCTGGTAAACAGAATTCATTGAAAAGGTAGAGATGACAGGCATTATTACGTGTTCCCAGGGGAAGGAAATAAACAAGATGGATGTATTTGCCACAAGGACAAAGATTTTGATTTTCAAAATAGATAGTCCGGAAAATTTCTGCCTTCGATTGAAAGCAAATGTCTTGTATTAAGTATACCATGTTTCAGAAATTTGTCAATACCTTCGATGCGAATTTTGTTTTTATATGGGCCTGCCATACGCCATATCGTTTTTCGAGTTTCCCTTCGGCATTTCGATTGCGGTTCCAGGAATTTTCCCAACCTGGCGCTGCGCGGGCGCGCCCTGCCTTTTCCGGAAGCAGCTTTCGGCATTCATGGAATCTTAATTTGACAAATTTGCGGAAAAATAGTATTCTGTACCTGAGTCTCACCAAAAGGAGTTGTTTTTGATGCAGCAGAAACTCACCCGTTCTCAGAATGACCGGAAGCTGCTTGGTGTTTGCGGCGGTCTGGCTGCCTTTTTTGGAATTGACGCCACATGGATCCGGTTGGTTTGGGCCTTTGGCACCCTGTGCAGCGTTGGTCTGGGCCTGGTGGCTTACTTTGTGGCGGCGATTATCATACCGGAGGAGATCGCCCCCTGAAAGATTCCTATGGGAAAGGAAGTGATTTCTCGTGGAGAGCTTTTTTGAAGCCATAAAAAGCTTGGGTGGCCTTCCCATGGGTAGCGCCCAATTTTCGAACCTGTACGGCGCTGCCGTGCGGATTCTTCTGCCTGTACTGGCAGCCCTCCTGCTTCTGCGCTGCGCCAAGAGCCTGCTTACCTTCCGGAAGGAGCCGGAGATCTGGGCCTGGCTGTGTCTGCCCGATGGCAATCAGCTGCCCATTACCCACTGGGAGAATGTCATTGGCCGGAACAAGCGCAGCGATATTGTCATTGACCTGCCCACCATTTCCAGGAGCCACGCGGTCCTCACCCGGTACGATGACGGCAGCTGGACCATCAGCGACATCGGCTCCAAGGGCGGCATCCAGGTCAACGGCCAGGATACGGCCCTGTGCGCCCTGGAGCCCGGGGATGTGATTTCTCTCAACGGTCTGGAGATGACCCTGGAGCCCATCACCGAGAATCAGGAGGCCTACCAGACCACCCTGAGGACCAAGGCCGGAAAGGATTTTCACCCCAGCGTGACCCTGGTTCTTCTGAGCCTGTTTCAGGTGTTCATGACCCTCCAGCTGCTGTTTACGGCGGAGCTGGAGGATATGGGGAGCATCGCCCTTGGATTTGGGTCCATTTTCGCCATTCAGTGGCTGCTGTTTGCCTTTTACTGCGCCATCCGGCGGAGAGGCTACGAGGTGGAGACCATTGCTTTTTTCCTCAGCACCTTGGGCATGGCCCTCATTGCCACGGCGGACCCGGGTGAGGCGGGGAAGCAAATTGCCGCCATGGTGCTGGGTCTGGGGCTGTTTCTGTTTCTGGGATGGTCCCTGCGGGATCTGGAGCGGGCCAAGAAGGTGCGGTATCTGGCGGCGGGCTTCGGCCTTCTGCTGCTGGCGGTGAACCTGGTGTTCGGCGTGGAGAAGTTCGGCGCGAAGAACTGGATCAGCATCGGACCCATGTCCTTCCAGCCCTCCGAGCTGGTGAAAATTTGCTTTGTTCTGGCCGGCGCCTCCACCATGGACCGGATTGTCACCAGGCGAAACCTGGCCCTGTTCATTGCTTACTCCGGTATCATTTGTGGCTGCCTGGTTCTCATGAACGATTTTGGCACGGCCCTCATTTTCTTTGCCGCATTCCTGGTGATTGCCTATCTTCGCTCCGGCAACTTTGCCACCATTGCCCTGGTCTGCGCAGCCACAGGCTTTGGCGGAATCATGGCGCTGCGCTTCCTGAAGCCCCATGTGCTGAGCCGGTTTGCCTCCTGGCGCCATGTGTGGGAGGTCCCCCTGGAGGGGGGCTATCAGCAGACCCGGGCCATGATGTGCATTGCCTCTGGAGGCCTGCTGGGCCTGGGGGGAGGCAACGGCTGGCTGAAGTACGTGGCTGCCAGTGACACGGACCTGGTATTTGCCACGGTTTCCGAGGAGTGGGGCCTGCTCATTGGGGTGATGATGGTCCTGGCTGTGGTGTGCCTGGGGGCATTTGTGGTCCGCGCCGCCCCAGTGGGCCGCAGCAGCTTTTACACCATTGGCGCTTGTGCAGCCATCAGCATTCTCATGGTCCAGACCATCCTCAATGTGCTGGGTACTGTGGATCTGCTGCCTCTCACTGGCGTCACCTTCCCCTTTGTTTCCAACGGCGGCTCCAGCATGATCTCCGCCTGGGGGATGCTGGCCTTCATCAAGGCGGCGGATACCAGGCAGAACGCCAGCTTTGCCATTCGCTTGCCATCGCGTAAAAAGGAGGCGGTGCAGTATGAATAGAATTGCGGGCCGCTCGAGATTTGTTCTGATCCTGGCTGCCGTTTTGGTGCTGGGCCTTGTGATTTTCTCAGGAGAATATCTGTTTCAGGCCAAGGAGTGGGTGGTGTTTCCCGGCAGCCCTCATGTGTACCGGGGAAGCAACCTGAATTGCGGCGTGGTTACAGACCGGACCGGCGCCGTCCTCCTGGACGCCACCGATGGCCGGACTTACAGCGATGATCGGACTGTGCGCCTGGCTACTCTCCACCTGCTGGGAGATCGGGAGGGCTATATCAGCGCCCCTGCCGTATCGGAATACAGCAGCCAGATGGTGGGATTTGATCTGATCAATGGCGTGTACTCCACCTCTGGCACCGGAGGCACAGCGGTGCTCACCATCAGCGCCAAGGCCCAGAAGGCCGCCCTGGAGGCACTGGACGGCCGCAAGGGAGTGGTGGGGGTATACAATTACAAGACCGGCGAGATTCTCTGCGCCGTTTCCTCTCCCACCTATGACCCGGACGACGTGCCGGACCTGGAGAATGACAGCACCGGAGACTATGAGGGCGTCTATGTAAACCGGTTTACCCAGGCGTCCTATGTCCCCGGCTCCATCTTCAAGGTTGTGACCACGGCGGCGGCTTTGGCGGAGATTGACGACATAGAGTCTCAGACCTTCCTCTGTGAGGGCTCCTATTGGGTGGGAGGCGACGAGGTGGTCTGCGAAGGGACCCATGGAGAGGTCACCATGCGCCAGGCCCTGATGCACTCCTGCAACAGCGCCTTTGCCCAGATTGCCTTGGAGCTGGGGCCGGAAACCCTGATGAAATATGCACAGCAGTTCCAGATTACAGAGCCTTTGACCTTTGATGGCATCACCACTGCCTCCGGGCACTTTGATCTCTCCGATGCGGCAGATGTCAATGTGGCCTGGGGCGGGATTGGCCAGTACACCGATACGGTGAATCCCTGCCGCTATATGACCTTCATGGGCCAGATTGCCGGCGGTGGCACAGCAGCCGAGCCCTATCTCGTATCCTCCGCTTCCTCTGGCATATTCAGCCGGTATACGGCCAGGACCCAGCAGACAGACCGCGTCATGCCCACGGCTGTGGCAGCTACGCTACAGGAAATGATGCACTACAACGTGACCAATAACTATGGGGAGGATAGTTTCCCGGATGTGTATGTCTGCGCCAAGACCGGCACGGCAGAGGTGGGAGGCGGCCTGGAGCCCAACGCCACCTTTGCCGGGTTCACCATGGACGAGGACTACCCTCTGGCCTTTGTGGTCATGGTGGAGAATGGGGGCTATGGTAGAAGCGTCTGCATTCCCATCCTCTCCCAGGTGCTTTCGGCCTGTATGGAAGATATGAACCCCGGTTAAAATCAGACACAAGATTGCCGCCCCCTGCATATGGTGAATGCAGGGGGCGTTTTTTATGTGGAGACAGCATCAGATTTGCGCCGTTGCGCTGCTGGCTCTTGGGCTTGGCCTGATCATTGGCTGCGCCTGCGGGGTCACCGTGGTTTCCATCCTGCTGGGGCTTTGTTGCCTCTGCGGCGGCTGCTTTTTGTTGAAGAAAAAATAAGGCATAACCTTGTCCACGCCTGCGTATATATCACCAGAACGTGTAAGGAGTGAACAATATGGAACTGGCCTTTGAAAAAAACGCCGTGGACCATCTCCAGAAGCTGGTCTGCCAGGTGGTGAGTCAAGAGGAGACCGCAGAAACGGTTGTGCCGGACAGCCTGCCGGATGTAGGCCGGATTGTGGGCTGTTGGGGTGTTCCGGTGGTCCGTAGCAAGGAGTGGCGGCAAAACGGCATGGGCGTCTCAGGCGGCGTCAGCGCCTGGGTCCTGTATGTACCGGAGGAGGGGGGAGCGCCACGGCAGGTGGCGGTGTATCTCCCCTTCACCGCAAAGTGGGAATTCCCGCCGACGGAGCAAGAGGGGCAGATGCAGGTTTCCTGCCGCATCAAGAGCATCGATGCGCGCATGGTAAATTCTCGCAAGATTCTGGTCCGCGCCTCTCTGACCTGCAAGGGGGAGGCGTACGGTCCCGGCCAGGCGGTGTTTTACACCCTGCCGTCTCCGCCCAAGGAACTGGAGGTTCTGCGGCAGCGCCTGCCCCTGCAGCTGCCCACGGAGCTGACCGAGAAGAGCTTCCTGCTGGATGAGGAGCTGGAGCTCCCCGGCGGCGCGCCTGCCGTCAGCCAGCTGGTTTCCTACCAGGTTCGGCCCACGGTGACCGACGCCAAGGTGCTGGGGGAGAAGGCTGTATTCAAGGGAAGCTGCAGTTTGCACGTTTTGTACATGACCCCCGAGGACCGTCTGGCGGTTTGGGATTTTGATCTGCCCTTTTCCCAGTACACAGAGCTGGCCCGGGTTTACGACCAGGAGGAGGAGCTTCAAATTGAGCCGGTTTTGACCGGTGTGGAGGTCTCCGCCGATGAGGAAGGCAGGCGACTGCGGCTCAAGTGCAGTGTGGCCGCCCAGTGCTTGGTGCTGGCCCGGCAGACCGTGGATCTGGTGCAGGATCTCTATAGTTTGCGTCACACGGTCACACCGCAGCTGCAGAAGCTTCCCATGAAGAGCCGGCTGGACCGGCAGCAGCTCCGGGAGCAGGCGGAGAGCAGCTTCCCCTTAGAGGGCGGCGCCCTCATAGACAGCGCCGTCTTCCCGGATCTGCCGAAAATCCGCCGGGAAGGGGAGGAGATGGAGATTGAATCCCCCGTCTGGTGCAGCGTGCTGTATTATGACGAAGCCGGCGAGCTCCAGGGCCGGTCCGCCCACACCTCTGCGGTGTCCCGGATTCGCCTGGCCGAGGGCTGTACCTGCGAGGCCTCCAGCCAGATTTCCGGTCCTCTTCAGTGGTCCTCCGGCGGCGGGTCTGCTACGGTGCGGGCGTCTCTGGAGGTGACGGTGGACAGCTTTGGCAGCGGAGACCTGGAGGTGATCGCCGGCGCGGAGCTGTCGGAGCAGGGAAAACCGGACCCAAACCGGCCCTCTCTCATCATCCGCGCCCCACTGGCCGGGCAGAGCCTGTGGGACCTGGCCAAGTCCTGCGGTTCCACGGTGGAAGCCATCCGCGGCGCAAACCACCTACCCCAGGAGGGCCCGGCTCCGGAAAGCCTCCTGTTGATTCCGGTTTTTTAACTGCCTGGTATTTGGTTAAAAACATCATAAGATTGAGCATGATTAAGAATGCGCGCCGTAACGACTGCGTATAGGCTGGATGGCTTGGCCAATCAATCATTTTGCAGGCTGATAGGCGTTCAAATAATAGGGGGCTATCTCAGGGGGAAATTCTGAGACAGCCCCTGCTTTTCTTACACATAAAAACGATATTTTTTGCAGAGCAGGAAACTAGAAACGGTGATAAAAACTAAGAAAAAATTCTTGACATTTTTAGGAAATTGCCGTAAAATGAAAATGCGGGATGAACACACCGCCAAAATAAATTTTAGGAGGAACGTGGACATGAAAATTCGGAATTTATTGGCAGCACTATTGGTCATATCCTTATGCATCTGCTTGCCGGTTCAGGTCAGCGCCATGGGTGCCCCTGTGGAGCTGACGGCGGAAAATGTTTCGCACTATGCGTACATGGACCTGGACGTTGCTCCTGCTGAGCTCCGTGGAACCATTTTGGAGGCCCGGGAACAGATTATTTTTGCACATTCCTGGGTTGCTGAGGGAGAGGGATGGATTGAGCAACCCGACGGAACCATTGAAGTTTTGCCCCAATTCTACGATTTGTTCCCGGAGGATTGGGATGTTCCCTGTGATCCTCGTGTGGCAGACCGTGCTGTACTTGGTGGGGATGCCGACATTGCCTCGACCTCCACGTTGTTTTATGGCTCGGTATTTTTCCACAAACCCAGTAACACCGCCCTGACGGATCCATTCAGAACATGGACGGACATTCGCGGAACGATGAAAACGACAGTAGTCAGCTTGAATCAGCCGGATAGCTGTAATGTGGGATACACCAATATGCGGACCGGAAAATCTCTGGCATATTCTTCCAGAATGAAGCCAGGTGCTACATGCAACTACACAATTTCCAGTCCTACGATTGTTGGGGCGCGGGCAAGCACATATTCAAATGAAGGATATGGCTACTTGCGCATTGAGCTGTCCACTTAAAAATGCCCCAGGGCGCTTTTTGGGTCTGTTGCAAAAGGAAATGTCAGGACTCCCTCCGGCAGGATATGGCGTGAGTCTGCGCCATATCCTGCTGAGGCGAGTTCTGACTCGCCGCTTTACGGCATAGTTTGAGGGAGGCCAAAATGAAAAATCGTCATTTTTGCGTAATTTGCATGCTTTTGCCTGTTATTTTTCTCTGTACAATTTTAGCCGGATGTGGGAAAGAACCGCAAGCGGATCCGGCGGATGTGCCCTTTCTCTCGCAGGTTTGTACGCAGGATTTGGAAGCGCTGCCCCATACGATGGAAGTCCGTTGGCAGAGCGGCGATTTAGAGCTGTTAGATGCAACAGAAGGTGAAGGTGGGTATCTCCTGCTGGTACAGGATGCCAATGATACATACCAGATCACATTGGATGATAACTTCAACGAGGTAAACCGGCAGAAAACCAGCGTTTCCCATGCCAAAAGATTCCTGCATACCAAGCAGGGGGTGTTTGCCTATGCTCCAAATGAGTCTGGGACCTATGATGTGTGGAAAGACTTGTCATGTTATTTGCCCGTTGGCGGAGACGACACCAGCGACTTTCAGATGGTGGTTGCGGATCAGCAGCTTTACATTTGTGCAAATGGGCGGCTGTTTTATCAGACGGAAGAAATCTCTCTAGACACCTTGCGTGCAGTCCCTTATATCACAGATCAACCTGATTTACTTTATGCCGTTGCAGTTGTTCCGTGGAAGGGTCGAGTCTATGCGGTGCTGCGCGAGGAAGAGGCTGGCTCCATGCTGTATGTTCCTTTGGAGGACGGGGCTGTTCTCCTGGAGGATGCAGCGCTTTCCTTTACCCAAGGCGTACGGTTTGCTGCAGCGGGTGAACGCATTTATTATGTTGGAGAGGACGGCGTGATATATTTTCTGCGTTGCGACCTTCCGGAGCTTGGTGTTGCGGAACAGGCTTTCTTTGATTTGACTCAGGATGGACTGCAGGCAGGGGATATTCGCGCAGTCCTGGCGCGGGAGAATGGGAAACTGATGCTTCTCCTACGAGATAAATTGGTGGAAGTTGTTCCTGTAGTGTCTTAAGAATGACCTTATTGGCAGGAAATCAGTGCGATATCTGATTTCCTGCCGTTTTTTCATAATTAAATTCACATGTGATTTTTATGATTTATTTGCACAAAATTAAGCTTGGACTCCACGGTGCGGACCGTTTTTTCCAATTTCAATTTCTTGTCCCTTGTTTTTTTCTGGGGAGCGTGGTAGAATAATTAGCGTTTCTTGGAAGAAAATACAGGTGAGGAGGCGGTGGAATGCGGACTGTGCGGGAGCTGGTTTGGTTGACGCAATTGGGACTTTCCATCGTCTGTCCCTTGCTTCTCTGCCTGCTGGGCGCCGTTTGGCTTCGGGACCGGTTTGGCTTCGGAAACTGGGTTATTTTTTTGGGCATCGCCCTGGGATTGAGCGGCGCGTTTTCCGCTGGCGCTGCCTTTGTCAGGGATGTGAGCTTTTTGAACCGACCGGGGCGGGAAAAGGGAAATAACCGGAAGAAACCTCCCATATCCTTCAATGAGCATGATTAATTTGTTCGGAGGTGCGCTTGTATGTCCACTCGAAATCCGGTATATCGGGAAACCGCCGCCATTGCCATAGGAGAGGTCCTCTGCGTGGGCCTGATGCTTGGCATTTACGCCCTGGCAGGGCGCCTGGACAGGTCCGTCGTTCTGGGGGGCATGCTGGGGGGGCTTCTCTCCATTTGCAATTTCTTCTTCATGGCGGTGGGGGCCAGCCTGGCGGCAGACCGGGCCGAGCAGCAGAATGTGAAGGGCGGAACGGCCTTGGTGCGTATGTCCTTCCTGCTCCGGTACCTGGTTTTGTTCCTGATTTTGTTTGCGGCAGCCAAGAGCAAACGGTTTGATTTGCTGGCGTTGGTTCTGCCGTTGGTGTTTGTACGACCTATTTTGATGCTGGGCGAATTTTTCCGAAAGTCGGGTGAAAAAAGATCATGAGTATCAACGGCGCAAAAATCTACTTTGTCATACCCATCCTGGGCGGCATTCCCGTGACCCAGACCATGCTGTCCTCTCTGCTGGTGACGCTGCTTTTGTGCATCGCAGGGTACCGGCTGGGCAAACATCTGAAGAAACGGCCGGGACCGGCTCAGGTCCTCACAGAGAAGGCCGTCTCCACGCTGTACAACCTGGTCAGCGACACCATGGGCCCCCACAACGCCCACTGGACGCCTTACATTGGAACCCTGTTCCTCTCCTCTCTGTGTGGCTCCCTCATTGGCATGACCGGTTTTCTCCGATCCACCACAGCGGACCTCAGTACCACACTGACCTGGGCCCTGATGACCAGTGCCCTCATCTGGTACCACAGCATTAAGAACAACGGCTTTTTGGGCTGGTTAAAGGGCTTCACCGAGCCTATTTGGGTGATGACGCCTATGAACCTGGTATCGGAGATTGCCCAGCCCATCTCTATGGCCTTCCGTCATTTCGGCAATGTGGTGGGTGGCAGCGTGATTACCTCCATGCTGTATATGGCCCTGTCAGGCGCTTCCGCGGCGCTGCTGAACCTGATTGCCTCCAGCGGCCTTGCGGTGTGCATCGTGCTGATGGCAGCTGGCGTGGCCCTGACCCTCTGGGGGTTCCAGAGTAAGAGGCTGGCCAGGAAGCTTTTGGGGATTGCGTTCACGGTCCTTGCGGCTGCGGCCCTGCTGCAGCTGCTGGGGGTGGTGGGTGGCATTCCCATCCTGGGCTTGGGCCTGCCCGCCATTTTGTCCTTGTATTTTGACATTTTCTCTGGCTTCATTCAGGCCTTCGTCTTCTGTCTGCTGAGCATGGTCTATATCAGCTCCGCCTGTCCGCCTCCCGCGCAGGAGCGGGACGAGGCAGCCGCTTAACCGTCGTTCCTATTTATATATATACCACAATCTTAGGAGGATCTTTACTATGGAACAAGCAATTATCAAAGCCGCCTGCGCCATTGGCGCCGGACTGTGTATGGGAATTGGCGCCATTGGCCCGGCCATGGGCGAAGGCAACGCCGTGGGCAAAGCTCTGGAGGGCATGGCCCGGCAGCCTGAGGCCGCCAGCACCTTGCGTACCAACATGATCATCGGTTGCGCCATTACGGAAACTACGGGTATTTACTCTCTGCTCATCGCCTTTTTGATTCTCTTTGCCCTGTAAGCGCATCTTCCGGCAGATAAAACGAAAGGAGTGATGCCGCATGGAGGGATTTGAAAGCTTTGTTGGCGTGAACTTCTGGACAGCGCTTTTGACCCTGTGCAACATGATCATTACCTTCCTGGTGCTGAAGAAGTTCCTCTTCAAGCCAGTGAAAAAGATGATCGACGACCGACAGCAGGAAATCGATGGCCTCTATGCCGATGCCAGTCACGCCAAGACCCAGGCGGAGGCTCTGCAGGCCCAGTATGACGCCCGCCTCAAGGCAGCCAACGCAGAAGGGGACCGGATCATCCAAAATGCCACCCGCCAGGCCCAGGAGCGGGAGGAGGCCATTGTTCATGAGGCCCAGGAGAAGGCAGCCCGCACCATGGAGCGCGCCCACGCCCAAGTAGAGCGGGAGAAAAAGCAGGCTATGAATGACCTGAAGGACCAGGTCTCCGGCATGGCGATTGGGATCGCCTCTGCCGTTCTGGAGGAGGACGTGGACAAGCGGAAGCACGCCAAGCTCATTGACTCCTTCATTGAGAATCTGGGAGAGCCCCTATGATCCGCGCCAGTGACTATGGCCGTGCCCTGTTTGAGTTGGCCCGGCAGGAGCACAGGGAAGGGGAGATTGGGGAAGAAATGGCTGGGGTCCGGGCCATTTTGGAGCAGCAGCCGGCCTATGCCCGCTTGCTGGATTCCCCTGCGCTGCCCAGGGAGCAGCGGCTTTCCCTGGTGGAGGAGGCCTTTTCCAGTCTGAACCTCTATCATTTGAATTTTCTGAAAATCCTCTGCGAAAAGCACGCGGTGAAGCAATATGCCGCCTGCGCCCGGGTGTACGGGCAGCTGTATGACCAGGCCCACGGCATTCTGCGGGCCACCGCCATGACGGCTGTGGCCATGTCCAAGGGGCAGCAGGCTGCCCTGGCGAAGAAGCTGGAGGCCATGACCGGGAAAACGGTGAAGCTCACCAATGTGGTGGACGCCCGCGTTTTGGGCGGCGTGACCTTACGCTTTGCCGGGGTGCAGCTGGACGGGAGCCTGCAGGCCCGGCTGGAAGCGCTGCGCCAGAGCCTGGCCGCCGCGACTGTGTAAAGTAGGTGAACACATGAACCTGAAAACCGACGAAATTACCAAGGTCATTCAAGACCAGATCAAAAACTATGGCGCAAAAACCAAGCAGGATGAAATCGGCTACGTGATCCAGGTGGGAGACGGCATTGCCAAGGTCCACGGCCTGGACCGCTGCCGGGCCAACGAGCTGCTCCGCTTTGACGGCGGCGCTGTGGGCATGGCGCTGAACCTGGAGGAGGACTGCGTCAGTGTGGTTATGCTGGGCTCTGATGTGGGCGTGGAGGAAGGGAGCCTGGTGCGGCGCACCGGGGAGGTCCTTTCCGTCCCGGTGGGGGAGAAGCTGATTGGCCGGGTGGTGGATGCTCTGGGCAACCCCATCGATGGCAAAGGCCCCATCGACTGTTCCCAAACCCGGCCCATTGAACACCAAGCGCCGGGTATCATCCAGAGAAAATCCGTCTCGGTCCCCCTGCAGACGGGCATTAAGGCCATTGATTCCATGATTCCCATTGGCCGCGGACAGCGGGAGCTCATCATCGGCGACCGCCAGACCGGAAAAACCACCATTGCAACCGACACCATCCTGAACCAAAAGGGGAAGGATGTGATCTGTATCTATGTGGCCATTGGTCAGAAGCGCTCTACGGTGGCCCAGATTGTCCATGATTTTGAGCTGAGCGGGGCCATGGAGTACACCATTGTGGTCTCCGCCACGGCTTCGGAGCAGGCGCCCATGCAGTACATCGCCCCCTATTCCGGCTGCACCATGGGCGAGTATTTCATGGATCAAGGCAAGGACGTGCTCATTGTCTATGACGACCTGAGTAAGCACGCTGTGGCCTACCGGGCCATTTCCCTGCTGATCCGCCGCCCCCCCGGACGGGAGGCCTACCCTGGCGATGTGTTCTATCTCCACTCCCGTCTGTTGGAGCGGGCGGCCCGGATGGCGCCGGAGTATGGAGGAGGCAGCCTCACGGCTCTGCCGGTTATTGAGACCCAGGCCGGCGATGTGTCTGCCTATATCCCCACCAACGTGATTTCCATTACCGACGGACAGATCTTCCTGGAGACGGAGCTCTTTAACTCCGGCGTTATGCCCGCTGTGAACCCTGGCATCTCTGTGTCCCGGGTGGGCGGCTCGGCGCAGATCAAGGCCATGAAGCAGGTGGCCGGTTCTCTGAAGCTGCTGTATTCCCAGTACCGGGAGCTCCAGAGCTTTGCCCAGTTTGGCTCCGACCTGGACGCCGACACCAAATCCCGCCTGGCTCAGGGCCAGCGGATTGTGGAGGTTCTGAAGCAGAAAAACGGAGCACCTGTGGAGGTGGCCCACCAGGTGGCGATTCTTTACGCTGTGACCAAGGGCTATCTGGAGCAGGTGGAGGTGGAGCAGGTCTCCGCCTACGAGGAGAAGCTGCACCGGCAGCTGGACACCCGCCGTCCGGAGATTCTCCAGTCCATTCGGGACACCAAAATGCTGACCCCGGAGAACGAAGCGGCTCTGAAGCAATTTCTCACGGAATTCACCGCCGAGTTCCAATCTTCCCACAGTTAGGAGGCTGACCCATGGCGGGCGTTTCCACCAAAGACATCAAGCAACGCATCCGGAGCATGGAGAGCACCCGGCAAATCACCCGGGCCATGGAAATGGTGGCTGCCTCCAAGCTCCGCCACGCCCAGGACCGGATTCGGGACAGCCGTCCCTACTTCGAGATCCTCTATGGAACCATTGCCCACATCGCCTGCACCCGGCCGGATTTTTCCTCCCCCTATCTCACCCGGCGGGAGGGGAAGCGGGTCTGCTGCATTGTGATTGCCGGTGACCGGGGTTTGGCTGGCGGCTATAACAACAACATGTTCAAGCTGGTTCAGCAGGAGCTGGGGGAGAAGGAGCTATCGGTTTTGCCCATGGGTAAGCGGGCAGTGGAGCATTTCCGCGGCCGGGGCGTACCCCTTGTTACCCAGGCCTACAGCGAGGCGGCCGATGTCACCATTGGTGACTGCTTCTCCCTGTCCAAGCAGCTGGCCAAAGCCTATTTGGCCGGGGAGTTCGACGAAATTTCTGTGGCCTTTACCAATTTTGTCTCAGTTCTGTCCCAAACTCCGGCTATTTTGCCGCTGCTCCCTCTGTCCCTCACGGCCGCGTCCAGGCAGGAGCCGGAGGAGGCGGCAGCTCTGTATGAGCCGGACCCCCAGACGGTGTTTGACGCCATCATCCCGGAGTACTTGGGGGGCGTGGTTTACGGCGCGCTGTGTGAATCCGTGGCCAGCGAGCTGGCGGCCCGGCGGACGGCCATGGATGCCGCCACGAAAAACGCCGACGAGATGATTGGGAACCTGAACCTGCAATTCAACCGCGCCCGCCAGGGCGCCATTACCCAGGAGATCACCGAGATCGTGGCAGGCGCCGAAGCCTGACCGGTCCGGATGCAAGGAGTTGACCCCTATGGCCAAAAATATTGGTACTGTGATTCAAGTCATCGGCCCCGTGCTGGATATCCGCTTTCCCGAGGGGAGCCTGCCGGAGCTGCTGAATGCCATTGAAGTTCCCAATGGCGAGGCCACCATTGTGGCCGAGGTCGCCCAGCATCTGGGCGACAATGTGGTCCGGGCCGTCGCCATGAGCTCCACCGACGGCCTTCAGCGGGGGGTTCCCGCCACGGACACCGGCGCGCCCATTTCCGTCCCTGTGGGCGAGGGCTGCCTGGGCCGGATGTTTAACCTGCTGGGCCAACCCATCGACGAGCAGCCCGCCCCCAGAGCGGCAGATCACTGGCCCATTCACCGCCCCGCCCCCTCCTATGAGGACCAGGCCAGCACCACGGAGATCCTGGAAACCGGGATCAAGGTGGTGGATCTGATTTGTCCCTATGCCAAGGGCGGCAAAATCGGCCTCTTTGGCGGCGCAGGAGTGGGCAAAACGGTGCTCATCATGGAACTCATCAACAACATCGCCAAAGAGCACGGCGGTATTTCCGTCTTCACCGGTGTGGGCGAGCGCACCCGGGAGGGCAACGACCTGTACAACGAGATGAAGCAGTCCGGCGTCCTGGCCAAGACCGCCTTGGTCTATGGTCAGATGAACGAGCCGCCTGGAGCCAGAATGCGGGTAGGCCTGTCAGGTCTCACCATGGCGGAGTATTTCCGGGATGTGAAGCATCAGGATGTGCTCCTCTTCATTGACAACATCTTCCGCTTCACCCAGGCAGGCTCCGAGGTCTCTGCCCTCCTGGGCCGTATGCCCTCTGCCGTGGGTTACCAACCTACATTGGCCACGGAGATGGGCGCGCTGCAGGAGCGCATCACCTCTACCAAGGAGGGATCCATCACCTCTGTGCAGGCAGTCTATGTGCCTGCCGACGACCTGACAGACCCGGCCCCTGCCACCACCTTTGCCCACCTGGACGCCACGACGGTGCTGGATCGTGGCATTTCCTCCCTGGGTATTTACCCGGCAGTGGACCCCCTGGCTTCTACCTCCCGGATTTTAAATCCGGAAATTCTGGGCCGGGAGCACTATGAGGTGGCCCGGGATGTGCAACGGATTCTCCAGCGGTACAAGGAGCTGCAGGATATCATTGCCATTATGGGCATGGATGAGCTGTCCGACGAGGATAAGCTCACGGTGAACCGGGCCCGGAAGGTCCAGCGGTTCCTGTCTCAGCCCTTTACCGTGGCGGAGGAGTTCACCGGCATGACCGGCAAGTATGTGCCTCTGAAAGAGACCATCCGGGGCTTCCGGGAGATCATCGAAGGCAAACACGACAGTCTGCCGGAGTCGGCGTTCCTCTTTGCCGGGTCCATCGACGATGTGGTGGCCAAGGCCAGCAAGGGGTGAGCGCCATGACGGCCTTTCATCTGAAAATTGTCACGCCAGACGGCCTCTTTTTTGACGGAGACGCGTTCTCCCTCACCGTTCGTACCGTCGCAGGAGATGTGGGCATTTTGGCCGGCCACTTGGACCTGGTGACTGCCCTGGGCATGGGCCGGGCTACGGTAGTCACAGACCAGGGAACCCGGTATGCAGCCTGCATTGGCGGGATGCTGTCGGTGGAGAAGGAGCTGGTGACCCTGGTAGCGACCACCTTTGAGTGGGCGGAGGACATTGACACCGCTCGGGCCCAGGCCTCCTATGAGCGGGCCCAAAAGGTCTTGCACAGCAAAAACGCCAGCCAGGTAGAGCTGAAGCTGGCCGAAGCCCGGCTGAAGCGGGCCCTGGTCCGCCGGGGTGTGGCAGCTGGTCAATAAACAAATCAAGCGCTGAACAGTAAGAAACGCCATGCTGTTCAGCGCTCTTGTTTTGGAATGAAATGTGAAACCACTTGCAATTTCCTGGAAATTGCGGTATACTTGTTAACAAATGTGTGAACAAAAAAGTGGATGGAGGCTGCTTATGAACGTCACTGCGACCAACGAGCCCTGCATGATTCTGGAGACGGTGGAGCTGCTGTATGCCTTTATCAATGAGCTCCCGGCCGGTGAGCTGACGGCCCCCGGCCCATACACCATCCCTTCGTCAGAGCTGCAGCACATGCTGGCATCCGCCACGGAGGGGATCTCCAGGCAGGACCCGGCGATGCAGTTTTTCTTTCTGAAGGAGCCGCTCCAGGATGGATCTGGGCTCTTTACCTGCCTGGCCAGGGCTGTCGTTTATAACACCATGGACTTCTCCTGCAAGACCCTGGGGGCGTCTTTTGACTCCCTGCGGCGAAATTGGCAGGAGCTGCGGCAGCGGGGAGAGCATATTTCCGCCATTGGGGAATTTGGCATGGACTACATGGAGCAGGAGGACAGAAGCTTTGTTCCCCTGTCTGTGGATCTGGAACGGCTGGAGGTGACGCCGGAATACCGGCAAAAGCTCTTGGAGGTGTTTTCCGGATTTGAGACATATACCGCCATTCTTGAGAAGATGCTGGAGCCCGTTGCTACCCGGCTGGAGGCGCTGCTGCGTCCCTGGGCTTTGCGGGCAGAGCCCTTGGCCAGGAGCTGGGAGGCACGTTATCGAGAGGGAAATGCTGTGGAAATTTTGCAGAAACGGGCATGCTGCAATGCAGGCAGCTCCGTGCAGGCGCTATTCATCAATCTGCGTTATCTACAGCCCACGGCAGCCCCCGGTGTGTTGGATGACGAAGCCAGGACGGTGTTTTTTCACACCGGCGTGGCCCAGGAGACAGAGCGAAAGGAACCGCTGGATTTTGAGGACTGGGAATACCATGCGTTGCGGCTCCTGGGAAGTCCTGCACGGATGAGAATGCTCCAGGCCATGGCGGAGAAACCCATGAGTTCCCGGGAAATGGCTCAGCAGCTGGACCTCCACTTGGGGGCTGTGGGTCGGGATGTGAAGAGCCTGTTTGACGCCAGGCTGCTGCTGCTGGAATCCGTACAGGGGAGAAACCGCTACAAGACAAACTTTGCATCAATCGAAACCATTATGCAGCATTTGAAGTCGCTGCAAAAAAAGGGGAGCAATGAATCATAACAGGCGCCTGCTTCACTGCGGCACGATGCAGCGGTGGAGCAGGCGTCTGTTTGCCTGCAAAATAGCTAAATTTTCCTCTGTATAGGTATTGCAATTTTGTGAACGATGTGGTAAGATCCCCATAAGGATGTTCACAAAATTATGAACACCGAATTTCAGATTGCACAGAAAGGAAGGACAAACATGAAAGCACGAACAAGACTGCTGGCATCGTGTCTGGCGCTGCTGCTGTGCCTGAGTCCCGTGACCGTTTGGGCGTCTCCCGAAGCGCCCCGACCCAGTCATGTGGTGGACCTGGCGCTGAGCGATACTGCGGAGTCTCAGCTCCCCCTCCGGGAGGCAGTGGCCCCTCTGGGTTATCGGCAGGACGATTGGGTTACGGTTATGGTGGAGCTGGAGGAGGAGCCGCTCCTCAATGGGCAGGTCCTGCGGGAGGACTTACATACTGCCTCCTGTCAGGCTGAGGCTCAGCGGCTGCTGGCTTCTCATGAGGTTCTACAAGAGAAAATCCGCCGCCTGCCCTGGACTGCGGCCCAGGCGACCAATCATGAAAAAAGTCCCACCTATGAGTACACTGCCATTTTTAACGGCTTCGCCATGGAGATGTGCTATGGTGATCTGGAAGCGCTGCAGGCCATGCCAGGCGTGAAGTCCGCATATGTGGCTACCCGCTATGAGGCCCCCCAGCCAGTGGAAACGGGCCTGGAGCCTATGATGGCAGGCAGTACCGGGGGCATTGGCTCCGATGTGGTCAATGCCATGGGATATGACGGCAGCGGCATGATGGTAGCCGTTTTGGATACCGGCTTGGACACGGACCATGTTGCCTTTGCAACTGCGCCCCAAGTGCAGACCCTGACCCTGGAGGAGCTGGAGACCCGAATGAACCAGGTCCATCTCCATGCGGAACTGGACGGGGCGGAGGCTGCCTATGTTTCCGGCAAAATTCCTTATGCCTACGACTATGGCGCCGGGGAGGCAGGCGCCGAAGCCGTCCGGGACTCTGCCGGCCATGGCACCCATGTGGCTGGTACGGTAGCGGGAAATTGTGAAGAGCTGCGAGGTGTGGCCCCCAATGCCCAGCTGCTCATTATGAAGGTGACGAGTCCCGACGGTTCCATTTTGGACAGCACCATTTTGGCGGCCCTGGAGGATGCCGTCCTTTTGGGCGTGGATGCGGTCAACATGAGTCTGGGCGCATCGGCTGGCTTTGCAGATACTGAGGAGACCGCCGTGCAGGACGCCTATTACCGCTGTGCCCAGGCGGGCGTCAGCCTGATGATTGCCGCAGGTAACGACATGAACAGTGCCGTGGGCAACCGGTATGGCAATGGCTTACCCCTGGCGGAGAGCCCGGATAGCGCCCTGGTCAGCACACCGTCCACCTCCTTTGCCGCTATGTCTGTGGCCAGTGTGGAGAATTTCAAAACGGAGTGCAGCTACATGAAGCTGGGTCAGACGGAAATCCTGTTCCAAAATGGCGTGGATAACAATTCCGGCCAGGCTCTGCATGCGGCGAAGATGATTTGCGGGGAGGAGCAGGAAGTCACCCTGCCGTATGTGATGGTGCCCGGCCTGGGGGATGTGGAGGACTACACCGGCCTGGATGTGGCGGGAAAAATTGCAGTGGTCCAGCGAGGTGTCCTGAGCTTTTCCGATAAGGCCAATCATGCGGCCGCAGCGGGCGCTGTGGGCTGTATCATTTATAACAACGAAAGCGGCAGCCTCCTGCCTGGCCTTGGGGAGACCGTATCAATCGGAACCGTGGGCATTTCCCAGGCGGACGGGCAAAAGCTGGCGATGGCGGAGGAGAAACAGATTTCCTTCTCTCCCGCCTGGATCGATTACCGCGCTACGGACACCAGCGCGAAGCCTTCGTCTTTCAGCGACTGGGGCCCCACCCCGGACCTTCAGCTGAAGCCGGAAATGGCAGCGCCTGGCGGCAACATTTCCTCTGCCAAGCCTGGCGGCGGCTTCCAGCTGATGAGCGGTACCTCCATGGCATCTCCTCATATGGCCGGTGCAGCAGCGGTGGTGCGGCAGTATTTGCAGGAAAAGCTGGGCCTTACAGAATCCGGCCAAGTGCACGACCTGACAGACGCGCTCCTGATGAGCACGGCCCATCCTGCCCTCCGGGAGGACGGCAGTCCCTATTCTCCCCGTCAGCAAGGCGCGGGCGTCCTCAACCTGAAGGATGCCGTCATGGCGGAAGCCTATCTCACGGTGGACGGCTGCGACCGGCCCAAGGTACAGCTGGGGGAGAGCGGGGAAGGCAGCTACACCTTTACCTTCCGGGTTCATAATTTGGGACAGACCCCCCTGTCCTATACCCCAAACCTCATCTCCACCACAGAGGGCGTGGTGGAGGATCAGGGACATAGCTTCATAGATATGGTTCCCCGCAGGTTGCAGGAGGGAACGGACTATACCGTGACCTATGAGGGCCTGACCCAGGGCAATCAGCTGACAGTTCCGGCAGGTGGTGAAGCGGTCTGCACGGTGACCCTCGCTCTGACGCAGAGCTGGAAGACCCAGATTTTGGAGGATTTCCCCAATGGAAACTACGTGGAGGGCTATGTGAGCCTGGTTCCGGAGGGAGAGGGTGTGACCCTGGGGCTGCCCTACCTGGGCTTCTACGCAGACTGGGAGCAGGCGCCCTTGTTTGATGATGTGCCTGACGGGGACTATTACATTTCCCCCACCCGACTTGTGGGTGCCAGCACAGACTATATCGGTGGCGACTATCTGGGAATGGGCTTTGGTGGAACCTATGATTACAGCAAGCTGGCCTTCTCCGCCGATTACAATGGAGAGGGGAACCGGGCTTTGGCCCTGCTTCCAGGACTGCGCCGGAATGCAACCAGTTTAAATCTCTCTGTGCTGGACCCGGCAGGCAGCGTGATGTGGGAATCCAGCTATGACCGGGTGCCGAAGAACTACTTTAACACCAACTCCGGCGGCATTACCCTCTTGGCGGTTTGGGAGGGCTGGGATGGCTGCCTGACAGACGGAACCTATGCCCCTGAGGGCCCAGGCTATATCTACCGGCTCGCTGGCAGCGTGGGTCAGTCTCAGGCGAAGCAGACCATGGACATTCCCTTCTTCTTGGACAATACCGCCCCCAAGGCCACAGATTTTACGCTGGTGGAGGAGGATGGCCGTTACCTCCTGGAGTTCCTGGTTCAGGACAACCACTATGTCAATTACATTCAGCTTGGGGATTCCACCAGCCAGGAACGGCTGGCAGCTGTGGGCGACGGCTTTGGGGAGATCACAGAGCCGGGAGCTCTGACCCGAGTTTCCATTGACATTACAAACTATGGCGACCTCTGCGCGAAAAAGGGACTGAACCCTGCCCGGATTACGGTATATACCACAGACTATGCGGGCAATACCAGCATGAACTATGTGGAGATTGGTCCCCGGTCCATGACGCTGGAGAATCTGAGCCTGGCTGTGGGGGCAACGGAGCAGATTGCCTATACCATCCGCCCGGACAAGCTTTCCTCCATTCCTCTTACCTGGACCAGCTCCAATGAGTCTGTGGCCACGGTGGACGAGGGGGGCCGGGTTACAGGCCTGCGGAATGGTACCGCTGTTGTAAGTGCCAGAGCGGCTTCCGGCCTCACGGCCAGCTGCCATGTTACGGTTGGCACCGGTGTGACCAATGAGGAGCTGCAAAACCACTACGGCGAGACACCGTACCTGAACGACCGCTTCCGGGCAGGTGATTTTTGGTACAAGGTGACAGGACCTGACACGGTGCAATTGATTCGGGACCCTGGGTCTGATTGGAGCAGCTATCCGGAGCTCTCCGGAGAGATTATCATTCCCGCCGAAGTCACCTATGAGAATACAGCCTTCCGAGTCACCAGCATTGGGGAGCATGCTTTCGGCAACAACAGTGGTATCACCGCTGTCACCCTGCCGGAAATCCTGGAGACCATTGGCGAGTCTGCGTTCTCGGGCTGCTATGCCCTGGAGCTTACCTATTTGCCGGATTCGATCCGCAGGCTGGACGATATGGCTTTCCAATATTCCAGCGGTGTTCACTGCAATCTGCCGGCCAATTTGGAGGTCATGGGTTCCAAGGTATTCAACGGAACAGGCATTACGGAGGCAGTCATCCCCGAGTCTGTGATCCGGCTGGGTGACGAGGCCTTTGCCGGCTGCTACAGCCTGACGAAAGTGGAGTTTTTGGGGCTTCCGGAGGAACTGGGCGAAGGCCTGTTTACCTTTGACTCTGCATTGGAAACGGTTGTTTTGCCCCAGGGGCTCACGGAGATTCCAGACAATATGTTCCAGTACTGCTCCAGCTTGACGGATGTCCAGATCCCGGATACGGTGACCGTCATTGGGGAGTCAGCCTTCGCATATGCCGGTCTTACGGAAATTGTCATTCCGGAGGCCTGCCGGGAGATCGGCATCTCTGCCTTTGCCTACAATGCCAGCAGAGTCATTCGAATTGCCAACCAGGTGGAACGGGTGGAAGAGGAGGCATTTGCAGGCTGTAAAAATGTGGAAACCGTTATCTTCGGCAAGTCTGTCCAGTACATTGGAGCAGGTGTACTGAACTACGTGACGCCTGCTGAGGGCCTGGACGAAATCCACATCGAGGTGGTCAGCGAGTCTGCAGCCAGCGCGTTGTTCTGCAGCGGCTACCATGGCGTGGTGTACAAGGATGGCCTGCCCTATGTAGTTTACACCGGGTTACCGTTCCAGTCCGATGGTGTGATCTATCAGCCCACCAGTGACCGGACCGCTTTTGTTGCAGGCTGCTATGACCATGCGGGTGAGAATCTGGTGATCCCCGAGACGGTCTATTCGGAGCCGGATGACATGACCTATACGGTTACCGGAATTGAAGCTGGTGGTTTAGGAGGTGCAAAAGGCACGGTGACGTTGCCGGAAACCGTTACCTGGATCAGCCATTTGGCATCTAGCGGTTCGGAAATCGCCTCCATCCACCTTCCCCAGGGACTGACAGAAATCCGGGAGCGGGCGTTCCTTGGTATGGGACAGGCTGAAACCTGGGCGGACGAGACGCTGACAGTTCCTGGTGGTGTAGGAACCTTCGGGGAGGCAGCGTTCAGCGAAACCCATTACCGAAGGGCAGTTCTCTCCGAGGGAATTACCCAGGTGAGCAGGAGCGCTTTTGAAATGGCTGGATCCTTAGAGGAAGTCTGCTTACCGGATACTGTGACCAAAATCGGTGTGGGCGCTTTCCGCTACTGCGGCGCCCTGGAGGCAGTTTCGCTGCCGGAGGGATTGGAACGCGTGGAGAAGGAGGCATTTTACTCTGCACCGCTGGATGAGGAAATCGTGATCCCAGACAGTGTAACTTATATCGGAGCCCAAGCCTTTACAGGCAGCGTCTGGGACGAGGACTATCATGAAATTCCCACCGGTCCAAAGCAGGTTGCGATTGGCGGCGGACTCCGGGATTTGGGTTGGAATGCCTTCCGCAAGGATGCGGTCATTACCACAGTCCTAAACAGCCAGCGGAATCTCTGCGTCACCTTTGGCGACCTGGAGCAGATCCCCGCAGTCATCTGGGACGGCAAAACTGCCATTCCTCTGGGTGACGGCTCCTGCGTCCCCGAGGGCAAGACCGTCACCGTGACCGGCGATGTAACCATTGACGGCAAGCTCTGCATCGAGGGCAAGCTGGTTGTGGATCCCACCGCCACCCTCATCATTACGGAAGACGCGGTGATCGTGGGCCCAGAGAACATCGAGTACAAGACCTGTGACGGCGGCGAGGATTGCTTCAGCAAGACCTTCACTGACTTGAACACCAACCGCTGGTACCATGCGTACACCGATTACGTCATTGCCCGTGGCCTCATGAACGGCATGAGCAGCACCCAGTTCGCCCCCGAGGCGAATCTGACTCGGGGTCAACTGGTGACCACCCTGTACCGCCTGGCTGGGGAACCGGAAGTGACCGAGCCTGCAACCTTTGCCGATGTGGCGGAGGGCCGGTATTTCACCGATGCCATTGCCTGGGCCGAGGATCTGGGGATTGCCGAGGGCATCACCGAGACAGAATTTGCTCCTGAAGGCGCCGTAACCCGGGAGCAGGCTGTGACCTTCCTGTACCGGTACGTGGTGAACTACCTGGGTCAGGAGCCCGCCAGGGGCGGCGACCTGTCCATCTTCCGGGATGCTGGCAAGATTTCCGATTATGCCAGAGAGGCCATGGCCTGGGCCACAGCCGAAGGCTTCCTGGAGGGCTACGGCGATGGCACCGTGGGTCCCAGGAACCCCGTGACAAGAGCCCAGATGGCCAAGTTCCTGACCATCCTTTCCAAAGCGTTCTGATTTACTTCTCATAGCTCTTCTTTCTGTGTGAAATATCCCCCATGGGTTCGCCCATGGGGGATATTTCTGCGGTTGGCATATGGAGGGAGGTTTTTGCATGGACCGGGAGCTTGCAATGGACGGCGGATCCTACGCATGGGCCCTGGAAGGAGAAAACCGGAATGCACCTCCGCCCCTGGGGTGTTTTCTGGGGGTATGGTGGTTTTAGCGGGTTTTGTGTAGTAAATAATACGGAAAATCCAGGAAAGCGCACTCCAAAGGACTTGACGTTTGCGGAGCTGATGCGGTATAATAGTTTCACATTTCGCAATATAGTATCGCATGCAGAACTGATGTATCTTGCTTGGTGCCGTCCGTTGAGGCGTACTTGGATGGTCAGCCGGGTGACAGCAAAACAGGATGACCGGATAAAGCGCCACTTCGATTTTTTATTTTTCCCGTGCATCTTGATTGCGCTGTAAAACCTAAGCGGCGATGGAGTATGGATGTTAGGTGTTTGCACCGCAAGGCGCATGTTGCTCAGCATAAAAGCGCCGGTGGGCAAAAGCAAATGCCGGAATGAGAAGGACTATGACAGATCGAGAATTGAGAAAATTGAGCCGCGCCGAGCTGCTGGAGCTGCTTTTGGAAGAGAGCAGGGAGAATGAACGGCTGCGGGCTCAGCTGCAAGAAATGAATGAGAAGCTGGCTGACCGGGCCATCCGGATAGAGCGTGCCGGTTCCATTGCGGAAGCCGCGTTGCAGTTAAACGGCGTGTTCCAGGCGGCGGAAGAGGCGGCGGCGCAATATCTGGAAAATGTGCGCCGCCTTGCGGAGGAGCAGACACAATGAGGAAGAAAACCCTGGGGGAAATGCCCTCTGCAGAGCAGCTGGAAGCCGAGCTGAAGCGGGAGAAGTACAAACGCCGGTACCATTCCGTCCTCCGCAGCACGATTTATACCCTGATTACGGTGGCGGCGATTGCTGTGCTGGTTGCCACATTGTGGTTGCCGGTATTGCAGATTTATGGCAGCTCCATGACGCCCACGCTCCAGGACGGGGAGATCATCTTCTCCGTGAAGACCGCAGATCTGGAACCCGGCGACATTGTGGCCTTTTACTATAACAATAAAATCCTGGTCAAACGGGTCATCTGCGGCCCCGGCGACTGGGTCAACATCGATGAAGACGGCACCGTCTACGTCAATGAGGTCCGGCTGAAGGAGCCTTACCTGGCGGAAAAGGCTCTGGGCGACTGCAACATCGAGCTGCCCTACCAGGTTCCGGACGGAAAAATCTTTGTCATGGGGGACCACCGCTCCACATCGGTGGACTCCCGGAACACCGCCGTGGGCTGCGTGGCCCAGGAGCAAATTGTGGGGAAAATCATATTCCGCATCTGGCCGTTGAACCGGCTGGGGGATGTGGATTAGGAAGGGGCGTCTGGAATGCAGGAAAAGCTGCGGACGGAGGCGGACGGCTACGTAACTCGGAAGCACCGCCGCCAGATCTGGAAAAGAGTGGTGGGCCTCCTGGCCTGCATCGTGGTGTTTTGCACCACCTATGCGCTGATTCTGCCTGCCATCACCATGGAACATACGGGTGAGCTGACATGCTCTCTGCAAGCCCTGGGGATTCATACCCATTCGGCCGATTGCTTTGACGATGAGGGCAAGGCGGCCTGCGGGTATGCAGACTTTGTGGTACATACCCATGATGCCAACTGCTATGACCAGGACGGCGCTCTCATATGCCCCTTGCCGGAGATTCAGGCCCATACCCATACCAGCGCCTGCTATGGGTCTGCTCAGGAAACCGCTGTCACCGAGACACACGTCCACACGGCTGAGCCAGGCCGACTGATTTGCCAGCAGGAAGAATCAGAGGGGCATCAGCACAATGAAACCTGTTATGAGTCACAGCAGGTGCCCACAGAACCGGCGGGATCCACGGAGTCTGCCGAACCGGAACTTATTTGTGGTAAAGCGGAAATTATCCTGCATGAGCATGGACCCGATTGCTTGGATGAAGACGGAAACCGGATCTGCGGAAAGACACAGGTTTTGGAGCACGTTCACGCTTCGGACTGCTTCCAGCCTGTTGCGCCTGCGGAAACAGATGCATTTACAGAGGGAGAACAGGCACGGATCGATGAGCTGATTGCAGCCATTGATGGTCTGCCCACTCAGGAAGAGATTGAAGCAGCGCTGAATGCTTACGAAGAGGCCGGGGACGAGGACGGCTATGAAGCTTATTTTGAAGAGCTGTACCATGGGGTCATGTCTATTTATGTAAATTACCAGGCGTTGGCCCCAGAACAGCAGGAGCTTGTCACCAACCGGGAGAAGCTGCTGGAGCTGGAGTGGCTGTGGTCGGCCATGCCCATGGCGGTCACCAATACGGTCGAGGTAACGGCGGTTAATAGCTTTAGTTGGGGCGGCTATGGCGGGGCATTAATTGTCCATGGCGATAACGGTCTTGCAGTAAGAGATAGTGGCATGGGGGAGCTCAACTTCTCCTATTGGTATGCTGTTCGGGTCGAATACGAAAACAATCGGTTTGTTGTAAAGCAGGTTGAAACCAATAATGGCTCCAGTAAGAGAGACGTGTGGGCTTCTGGAACTGGATTTATATTACTGTTTCACACAGGAACATTGGGAACAGAGGTCAACGTCAGTGTAGGCGACACGGTGACCGTTAGCGGTGATTTCTGGAAAACGAAGCATGATTACAATGGCACAGTCTATGGCACCGTAACCTTCAACGCAGCGGCAGCCCAGAAAAATGCCAAGGACAATACAAATCAGCTTCACATTGTTCCGGCTGCCAGCACCCGGGATTTCATTGAACTGAACCTGTACGATTACGGCAGCGGCAGCGCCGGACGGAACATCAATGACAAGTTCAACACAGCCAAGAATGCTCATGTGCGATAAAGTAACACCACAATATGACAGGCAGCCGCCCTTGCTATTCCGAACAAAGGGACACAGTATTAGAAGAGTTCACGACTTTATGCTATACTTAAAATACTAAAAAAGTTTGTAACGATTGCTTGTTTCCGCAATCTTATTTATAAAGGGGGTGAGATGGTGAGTGATTTTGACGCTATATATCAAGAATACGGAAAGACCGTATATTGCTTTCTGCTTTCATTATCACGAGATGAAACATTATCAGAGGAATTGACGCAGGAAACAATGTTTCGAGCAATTATGAATATCAGCTCTTTCCGTGGCGATAGCAAAATCTCCGTTTGGCTCTGCCAGATTGCAAAGAATTTGTATCTTGAATGGATGAAAAAGAACAAACGAATAGTCCCCATTGATGAAAGCATAGACCTTTACGATAGCGGCAGAGATATTGCGGCTGAGTTAGCAGACAAAGACATTGCCGACAGAATCCTGCAACATCTGCATGAACTTGAAGAACCATATAAAGAAGTTTTCACACTTCATGCATTGGGAGATATACCACTGAAACGCATCAGCCAGCTTTTCGGAAAAAGCGATAGCTGGGCGCGAGTTACTTACTATCGAGCCAAAGCTATGATTACTGCCAAGTTAGAGGAGGGAGAAAAATGAAAAAGATTGAGTGCTACATCGTTCAGGACTTGTTGCCTCTCTATATAGACCATGCTTGCAGCAAACAGACTACTGAGGACATTGAAGGTCACTTGCAGTCTTGCGAAAGCTGCAAAAAGCTATATGAGGAAATGAGTTCAGATATTTGTTCTGCATTGCAAACTCCGGAGTTTGACAGCCGGAAAATATTTCGTCATGCAAAGAAAAGCGTTCTTGCTATCATCCTTGCTTTGGCTGCTGTCATAAGTTGTTTCGTGATTAACGCAGGCGGCGCTTGGATGGGTGGAAGAGCAGACATATCAAACCTGATTGTTACCATCCTCTATGTAATCTTCTGGAGTGTTTTCTCCGTTCGGTCAAGGGGATATGTACCACTTATCAAGGTTTCATTTGCGATTAGCTGTATTACCTTTGTTTCTGCCGCTGCCGGACTGATTGCACGGGCGCTGCATATCGGGGGATTTATCACTGGAATACTCAGTGTTTTTTCCTCAATTCCCTTTTATGGACTCAGGTTCTTTATGGACTGGACTGGACTGTATGTAATTGCAACGGCATTATCGCTTGCATGGCTTATCTACACTTGGCATTCCAAACGCAAATTGGAACATACCACAGATTTGAAAGGAGATTGAACTATGAGCAAGAAAGTATCAAGAATCGTCGGAGGAATCATGTTGGCAGTCGCTGTTGTCTTTGTTGCCGTAGCACTTGGACATCCCGAAATGAGTTTCCCATGGAGTAACACCGTAACTTATTCTCTGTACGCTGTTTATCTTGTAGCTGCGATAGTCTTATTAATCGCACCATTTAAAAACAAGTAACTATCAAGTAGCAAAGCCAGCCGAGCCAGTCAACGGTCAAGATGAACGGCGCATACTGCGCCGCCGTTGACAGCCCCGCCCGCCTTTGCTGGTAGGCAATCAAGGGGCGACAGCAAGGAATGCTGCCGCCCCTCACATTATTCAGAAAGGGGGATTTTCCATGACCGAATTTGAAGAATACCAAGAGCATACCCAATACACACATAATGCTTTTTGCAGGATTGTTATTCGCCATGCGTCCATTGACGCAGCTCGCAAGCTGTATTCAAAGTGGAAGCGGGAAATCTCCCTTGAATATTTGTCCGAAGAAAAGTTCATGCCGTTTGCTGCCACCGATGAATACTTTGCACAGCCGCCGTCAAGCGAGGAATACCCGTTCACAGTCTGCGGTCAGACTGTCATGTTGAGCAATACAGATCTTGCCGCCGCCCTGTCCTCTCTGCCGGAAACAGAGCAGGAAATCATCTTCCTGTACTTCTTTGAACATCTAACCCATGCGGAAATCGGCAAGCGGTACGGACGGACACGCAGCACAGCCGGACGGCACATTTACCTTGACTTGTGCCGACTGCGGGAGGAAATGGAGGTGTTAGCCCATGAGCAGACTTCTCCCCTATGAAACAATCATACAGGCTACCAACGGAGAGCCGGAAGCGGTCAACGCCGTCCTTGCCCATTATGCCGGATATATCCGCTATTACTCCCACATTTACGGGCATTACAACGTGGATATGGAGGACTACATCAAGACGAAACTGATAGAAAGCCTATCTAAATTCCGGCTTGACCGATAACCCCACAACTGAATAACCGCCGCCATGCAGCGGCACACCGAGCAGGAAATCAGCTAAAGGTTTCCTGCTTTTTTTGCGCCTTGCGGTTGCCGGAATCGCCTTTTCTGCATTACCTATGCGAAGCAAACCAGAGAAAAATTCCTGTTTCATTCGGCGTTTTCGGAAAAACCCTGTATTACCCAGCGAAAAGGGAAAGGAAATCAAAAAACATCTGAAAATCTCCGTCCATTTTGCCTTGCCCCGTGTTGAAGGTAGTGAGGGAAGATATTTCACAAAATGCCGTCCATAGAGTTGGCAAAAATTTTTCTTCTCCGTGGAGGGAAATAGCGGGCAGAAAAGCCATTTTGATTTGTCTTGTTAGTGAAAAGCGGGCAGAAACCGCCGCTTTAATCGCTTTGTTATTGGTACCAAATCAGCAATGGACAACGGTGAAATCATTCAAAGAACACCTAAACTTGAAAGACAATTATGTGTTAATATAACAAATTACCCCTTACCATTTTCCTTTATCAGTGCAGATGAAAAAAGTATTGAAGATATATTCAGAAGAATAAATTCTTATGGAAGACAATTATCTAATCAAGAAATAAGGCAAGCTGGTGCAATTGGATTGTTTCCAGAATTGGTAAGAAAAGTATCCTGCATAATCAGAGGAGATGTTTCCCCACATGACCAACTTAAATTAAATGAAATGAAACTAATAAGTTTGTCTAACAAACGATTAAATTATGGAATCGTCATGGAAGATATTTATTGGGTTCAACAGCATATTATAACCATACCTAATATGCGAGTATCAAGAGATGAAGAATTAATTGCCTGGATACTTTCTTATATGATTATGGGTGAACAAGTATCTCCCACATCTTATACACTCAATAAACTTTACAAATATTCAATATCCGATGATGAAAATTTATCTACCAAAATAGAAGCTCAAATTGAGCATTTAGGTTCTACTACTATACAACAATGGTTTTCTTCAATTCATTCATTTATAATAGATATATTAGATTATGCAAAAAAAGATTTTAGAACATTGTTTTTTTCTGAAGAATACTCGGACGGTCTTGTTAGAACATATCAAGTAATTTTCCTTGCACTTTTTGAACTTATTATAAAGG